>OCVV012835889.1_pt1 | contig 17050 bp, 16 predicted proteins | sample 1539721 | NCBI WGS metagenome assembly OCVV01 (sample SAMN02144230, study PRJEB22623) | gut metagenome | biome: sheep rumen | host: Ovis aries | place: New Zealand | reverse complement strand
CTCCTCTGCAGCGTATTCGGCAGGATACAGACAACTGAACATTTTGCCGTCAAAGGTCTTAAGACCGTCATTCTGGGCACTTGCAATCAAGGTCATGGCAGCAAGAACCACGAACATGAATATTTTTTTCATAATTGTTTTTGTATTAAAGTGTTTAATAGATGAATAATAATGCGTGTATTCAGTGAAACAAGAGGTTGGTAGATACCGCTTATTACCTAATAACAAATTACGTTTACATATCTGCCCTTGAAAACAGAATTGTTTTCTTTAGGTAAGTAATTTGTACATTTTTCGGTGCAAAGTTAATATAAAACCTTAATTTACACCCTTACTGCCCGTTAAAATTAGTTAAACACGCGAATATATCTGTTTTTTGCGGGTAAGGCAATGGTTTTTATTGAATAGAAAAAGCTATCACTTCAGAACACGAAGTGATAGCTTTTACATTACGAAGTGATAGCTTTTACATTATGAAGTGATAGCTTTTACTATGCCATGTGTTATGAATTATGCATTATGCATTATGAATTATGTTTACCCTTTAGCCGGCAATGCTATATATATACCCACGATGCCGGCGCCGCTGCCGAAGCACTTTGACGGTGAGCCGCTAATCTGGCGTATCACGAGGAAATGGTCGTAGAACTTCACGCTGAAGCGGTAGTCGCAACCTGGCAGTTTAGCATTGAAATTGCCCGTGGTATCGTCGGGCGTGATGCCGTTGATGCTGACCAGTGCGTCGTTGCCGCCGCCGTTGGCCTCAGAGTCACGACGTATAGACAGCGTGAAAGCCTGGAACTCGGGCTTGTACCACAGTGAGAGTTCGCCGTTTACGTCCATGTGGTTTTTATATATGTATTCGCCGCCGCGATCCCATCCGCTGAAGTTTAAGACCTTTCCCTCGATGTAAGGACTGCTGTATGCGCCTGGCTGCTGGTCGATGGCATAGGCATAGGGGTCGGTATATTTCTTGAGTTTGAATTTCTCACCATTGTTTTGTGTAATGCCTGTCAATATACCGTTCTTTATCTCCGCACGGAGGAAATAGATGTGAACGATACCTTCGCCGTCAACCTCACGGTAAGCCTTGATGTCGAACATGTTGCCGTTTTTCATGCCGGCAACGTTGCATACGAGGGTCTCGCCATCTATATTCTGGAATATCTCGCCCGTCATGATGTCATCCTTGACGGCACAGGCCATCTTAACCTCGTCGCCATCGATTTCTCCTTTCCAGAAATAGTAGGAAACTTCGTCTGCCTTGACTGCTACTGTCATGAGCAGACAGATTATAAACAAAATGCTTTTTTTCATATACCGTATAATTTTTTAGTTAGTATGTTATCATTTATGAATTAACTATTCTATCAGGTATTCATAATTCATAATTCATAATGCATAATTCATAATGCATAATTACTATCCGGATGGGATTTTTCACTCTTCACTCTTCTCTCATCCCTCTTCCCTCTGAGTATAGCGAAGTTAAGTGCAAATTTACGAACTTTTTTTCATTCACTGAAAAAAAACGACAAGAAATATTGGAAAAATCTTTGTCGTTTATTGTAATTTTTGTAATTTTGCTCGGTTGTCATTAGTCTGAACCATTCCACTAATCGACAAGATTGTCAACTCTATAAAGGAGAAGTAATTGCAGCTTTGCCCTTCAAAGTTGATTAAAAAGAAAATCACACATTATCCGTTGAGAATAATGTGTGATTTCTTTTTTTACTTTATATTGTCCACCCAGCGGAAGAGACGCTGCCAGCGTATGCCGCTGAAACCACGTCGGTCGGGGTCGCTTGACCACCAGATGAAGATAGGCTTGCCCACTATGTGGTCTTCCGGCACGAAGCCCCAGTAGCGTGAGTCAGCGGAGTTGTGGCGGTTGTCGCCCTGCATCCAGTAGTAGTCCATTTTGAAGGTGTACTGCGTTGCGGGCTTGCCGTTGATGAGAATCTTGCCGTCGTCGGTGACTTTGAGGTCGTTGCCTTCATACACGCGGATGGGACGCTCATATATTGGCAGATTGTCAAGCGTCAGACGGATGCTCTTGCCCTTCTGCGGAATCCATACCGGACCGTAATTGTCGCGTGTCCAGCCGTGGCGTTGGTTGAGGGGGTAGATGTCGCCCACGATTTTCTCCTCGTTGATGCGCACGGACTCTACGAGATCCTTTCGAGCCTTTAGTGCGTTGACAGCCTTCTGCGTCAGTGGCATATAGCCGAACTGGTTGAGCTGAGTGAGGTCCTCCTGTGATATGCCGAGCTCATGACAGAGTTCCTCTGGCAGACGCTCGCGGAGTTTCACGAAGTAGGTATATTGTACGTTGTCAGGCTCTTTGTTGGGTTTGCCGTCAAGATATATTATGCGGTTCTTTATCTGAAGGGTCTGTCCGGGCAGTCCTACGCAGCGTTTTACGTAGTTCTCGCGGCGGTCTGCGGGGCGCCATATCAGTTTTCCGTACTCCTGAGGTTGCGACAGCAGAAACTGTCTGCCGGCAGAGTAAGCCATTTCGTAGTACTTGCGTTGCATTAGCGGAGTGAGCGAGTCGGGCTGCACCTCTATGCCGCTCTGCTGCAGTATCTGCTGACCATAGCCGTAACACATCTGGTAATAGTCCTGCGGCTGCCAGCGTGGTTCGCTGACTACGGTATCACCGGCAGGGAAGTTGAACACCACGATGTCGTTGAGCTCCACCTTGCCCAGTCCCGGTGCACGTCGGTAGTCCCACTGTGGCCATTCTATGTATGACTTGATGCCGCCCACGGGCAGTGTGTGCTGCGTCAGCGGCATGGTGAGCGGTGTCTGCGGTATGCGCGGACCGTAGCTTACCTTGCTTACGAAGAGGTAGTCGCCCGTGAGCAGTGACTTCTCAAGCGATGACGAGGGGATGACGTAGTTCTGGAAGAAGAACAGGTTGATGAAATACACAGCCACAAGTGCAAACACCAGTGCATCTACCCACGACATAATCATGCGCATGGGGTTTTCAAGGTCTTTCCACCAGTCCCATCGTATCTTTTTCGTGATGTAGGCATCGAAGATGAACGGAATGACTATCAGTCCGAGCCAGCTTTTCAGCCACCACAGGAACAGCAGGTAGAGTACCATTACGATGATGAACTTCGCCCACTGCACCTTCATGTTTTTTTTCTGTTTGTCTATCATTTATGTTGTTGTTGTTATTTGTTTTCGCGTTGCGTCATCTCATGGCGAGGGCGCGATCTTCAGCCGCCTCCATGATTTCTCGTTCGCCGGGTCCTTTGTCGTTGATGCCGCAGAGATGCAGTATGCCGTGGATGATGACGCGGTGCAGTTCCTCGTCGTAGGGCTTGCCGAGCTGTTCGGCATTGGAGCGCACGGTATCGAGTGAAATCACCAGGTCGCCGTTGATTTCGTCGCCCTCGTCGTAGTCGAAGGTGATGATGTCGGTATAGTAATCATGCTGCAGGTACTCGCGGTTGACCTCGAGGATTTTTTCGTCATTGCAGAAGAGGTATCCTACCTCTCCTACCTTGCGGCCATACGTAGCCGCCACGCGGCGTATCCATGCCGTAGTGTCGCGCCGACGTATCTGCGGCATCTTTACGTTCTCTGCTGAGTATGTAATCATTTCTTTATGGTTTGTAGTTGCTATAGCTGCTATAGTTGCTATAGCTGCTATAGTTTCTATAGCGCTTATAGTTTCTATAGTTACAATAGGATTTTAAGGAAGAAAGCTTGACGTGTCCTTGCCGAAGTGCTGCAGCGTCCTCACAGCACTGCTTGACACCGCTGCCAGCTGTGGGCGAGCGAAGAAAAGCACCGTCTCCAGTCCGTCGCCCAGCAGGCGGTTGTACTCTGCCTGCGAGCGTTCGTATTCGTAGTCCTGCACGGAGCGTACGCCCTTGACTACAGCCACGGCATCGTGGCGTGCGGCAAGGTCGGCAGCCATGTCGCTGTAGGCCTCTACCGTGATGCGTGGGTCATCCTTATAGACCTGTCGGATGGCCTCTGCCCTGCTGTCAATGTCGCCTTGTTCGGTCTTCTGTGGGTTATAGCCTATGCCTATCACCACGTGGTCGAAGATGCAGAGCGCACGGCTCACGATGTCGGCATGGCCGATTGTGAAGGGGTTGAACGACCCTGTGAATATAGCTGTCTTCATCTGTTTCTATGTAAATCCCCTGCAAAAGTACTAACTTTTTCCGAGACGGCAAAATAATTTGCTGTTTTCTTCGGTTTGTGATGCCTCCAACAGCTCGTAATTGCTATTACTTGACCGCCAGCCACTGCAGGAAGGCCTCTGTATCTTCGTCGTAGCTGCGTACGGTGGGAGAGAGCAGTGAGCCATCGGGGCGTAGCAAGACATAGAGCGGTTGCGTGAGTTGCCCGAAGCGCTGCTGTTCCAGGTAAGACCAGCGGTCGCCCACGGTGCGCAGCGTGCGCATGGTGCCGTCGGGCTGCTTTACCTGTTGTGGTTTGTTGAGGCTGGTGCGGTCGTCAACGTAAAGGCGTATGATAATGTAGCGGCTGAGCAGCTCCTTCACCCTCTTGTCGGTAAAGACGGCAGCCTCCATCTTACGGCAGTTGACGCAGCCATAGCCGGTGAAATCGAGGAAAATGGGCTTCTGCTCACGCTGTGCGGCGGCGATGCCCTCATGGTAGTCGGTGTAGATGGTCTGTGCCACGTCGTCGCGCGGTGGCATGAATGCCGATACAAGGCGCGTATCGCCCCCCAGAAGGCCGTTGGCGAGATACAGCGTCAGTGACAACGGCAGCAGGCCGCACAGAGCCGCTATGTGCGAATTACGCCACTGCAGGAGCAGATACAGGGCAAGAGCGGAGAAAAGCACAATCCATACGATTAGGAAACTGCGCCATGATAGCAGGTGCCATCCATAGGCCATGTCGGCAACGCTGAGGAATTTCAGAGCAAAAGCCAGTTCGAGGATGCCCAGTGTGACCTTCACGTGTTTCATCCACATTCCGGAGCGAGGCATACGCTTCATCAGCGAGGGGAAGAGGGCAAAGAGCGTGAAGGGTAGTGCGAGCGCAAGGGCGAATGCCGTCATGCCCAGTATGGGCGACAGTATCGAGGCCGACGAGGTGGCAATATCTACGAGCAGCGTGCCCACGATGGGTGCGGTGCATGAGAAGCTCACCACTACGAGTGTCAGTGCCATGAGCAGTATGCCCAGTGTGCCGCCGCGGCGCGTTGCTGCGGTGTCGAGGCTTGTTGCCCAGGATGAGGGTAGGGAGATATTGAAAAGACCTATGAAGGATAGTCCGAACAGTGTCAGTGCGATGAAGCACACCACGTTGAACACGGCATTCGTAGCCAGCTGGTTCATGGCATCGGCACCGAGCAACAGCGTCATACCCAGTCCGAGCAGCAGGAAGATGCCTATTATCGATGCTCCGAAGAGCAAGGCATCACGCCGTCCGCGACCGTTTTTCAGGAAGAACGATACCGTGAGCGGTATCACCGGCCACACGCAGGGAGTGAGCAGCGCAAGCAGTCCGGCCAGAAAGGCTGTGAGCATCAGTTGCAGTGGTGCTGCCTGGGAGATTGCTACCGCTGTGGTGGTATCAGTTTGTACAAGAGAGGGGGTAGCAGCGTTGATGTCTTTCGATGGGGTGGGTGCTGTAGCGGTTGTAGCTGAGGAGGCGATGGTATCGCCTCTTACGGGAGATGGGGCAGAGCCGTCAGTGGGTTGTGGCAGGGAGGGGGCAGTGCCGTTGGTGCCTTGCGAAGGTGAGGAGGCTGCGGTGGGAGCGTTGGCAGTAAGGTCGGCAGTGCCACTGCTGCTGAACTCCACATACTGCGGTGCGAGGCACTGTTCATCGGTGCATACGAGATACTCCATGTAGCCCTTCAGACTCCACTCTGCTTCGGTTATTGCGAAGCGCTGGCGGCCGTTGGCGAAGGTGCCCATGGCGCGTAGTCCGCGTGACTGCTCCACCGTGAGGCTCTGCTCGTTGAGATGCCAGCCAGGGTCGAAGGAACCGCTGAAGGTAAGCTGCAGTTCGCGGGCAGATACTTTGTCTATCTTCCATGTGAAGTGAGCCTGAGCCATGGTGAGCGTGGCATACAGACAGAGGAGGAGTAGGGCAGGGAGAGTCTTTTTCATAAGCAGCGATAGTCTTTTTCAGTGCAAATGTACGGTTTTTTTCGCAGAAAATAAGTATCTTTGCATGTGATTTAAGAATATTTGCGACTTACTAACTTTAATTTACTCCATACGGATGCGACACGACCATCTTAAGCGCGAGCTCGACCTGCTCTTGCTGCTGACGCAGAACCGTCACCTTCCTACCAGCGAGATATGCCGCAGGGTAGGCATCTCGCAGCGTAGTTTCTATTACTACATCGACTTCTTTGAGCAGTCGGGCTTCATCGTGGAGAAACACTCCGGCTGTTACTCCATCGACCGCACAAGTTCTTTCTTCACGCGGCTGTGTGACATAATACAGTTTACTGAAGACGAGGCGATGCTCATGCGCCAGCTTATCGACCAGGCCGATACGGCCGACAAAAGCCGTCTGGCCGATCTGAGGGCAAAATTCAACAGTTTCTACGACTACCGCATACTGGCCGACGAGCAGGTGCGCCGCCGCGTGGGCAAGATACGCTCTGTGATGTATGAGGCGGTGAAGCGTAAGCGCATGGTTGAGATACAGGGCTACTCCTCGCCGTCGAGCCACACGGTGAGCGACCGCAGTGTGGAGCCGTTTCAGTTTCTCAGGAATAATACCTGCATACGATGCTACGAACCCTCAACGGGAAAGAACAAGACCTTCCGCCTCTCGCGCATGGAGGCGGCAGTGCTGACTGACAGTGACTGGGAGCATGAGTCGGAGCACCGCACGACCTACACCGACCTTTTCTCGTTTACGGGTGAGGAGGTGATGCACGTCAGCCTTATCATGGGACAGCTCTCGCATAACCTGATGCTTGAGGAATATCCCGAGTCGCTGCAGTGCTTCACCGAGGCAGCAGGCGGTCGCTGGGCGTTTCGTGCCGACGTATGCAGCTATCTGGGCATTGGACGCTTCGTTCTCGGACTGCTCGACGACATCGTAATCGAGGGCGATGACGGTTTCCGTGAATACGTCAACGCGAAGGTAGCGCAGTGGCAGGACATCGTCAGGAGAGAGTGAAAAGAGCGTCCTCATCGTGTTCGAAAATCTGACGAAGATAATTAACAGTATCCACCTTAAGGATATAGCGATTACAGGACAAACGCTATCCTGTTATACGGCAAAAGCAGTCATATTACCCGGTAATATGACTGCTTTTGCCATGCTGCTGTATCTCGCGCCTCAGGGAGCATCCCTGACAAGAGTAGCAGTTGCCCGTGCAACCTTGGCAACAGCTTTTGTGTGCCCCGCCGCCCCTTATGTGGCGTATGGCAGCGAGGGCAAGGATAATGATGATGGCGAGGATTATGTAGGATATGGTATTCATGTTTTTTTCTTCAATGCTAATTATCGAATTTTAATTCGTGCAATCCGTATAATCCGTTTTAATCCGTTGTCAAAGAATAAATCTATGTAATCTATGTAATCTGTGGTAGTATCGGTAGTATTCCGTGTAATCAGAGGTCACGGAGCATATCGCGTGTAGTACCGCTGACGAAACCGCGCCACTTCTCTATCAGTGCAGAGAAATCCTCCGGCCACTCGCTGGTGAAATCCATCTGCTCGCCAGTGACAGGATGGATGAAACCGAGAGTCTTGGCGTGCAGGGCCTGACGCGCACAGAGTTTGAAACAGTTGTTGATGAAAGCCTTGTAGGTGGTGCTGCGCTCGCCGCGCAGTATCTCCATGCCACCGTAGCGCTCGTCGCCGAAGAGCGGATGGCCTATGTGCTTCATGTGCGCACGTATCTGGTGCGTGCGACCCGTCTCAAGACGACACTCTATCAAAGTGACGTAGCCGAACTTCTCAATCACGCGCCAGTGGGTCACGGCAGGCTTTCCGATGCCAGAGTCTGGGGCTGTGACGGTCATGCGCAGGCGGTCTTTGGGGTCGCGTGTGATGTTGCCCTCTATGCGTCCCTCGTCTTCCTGGAAATGCCCCCAGACAAGACAGTTGTATGAGCGGTGGGTGTCGTGGTCGAAAAACTGCTTGCCCAATGCCGACTTGGCCTCGGGCGTCTTAGCCACGACGAGCAGTCCGCTGGTGTCCTTGTCTATACGATGCACCAGTCCCACCTCGGGAGAGTTGGGGTCGAACTCTGGTACATCCTTCATGTGCCACGCCACGGCATTGATGAGTGTGCCGGTGAAGTTGCCTGCGCCGGGGTGTACCACCATGCCGGCAGGCTTGTTGACAATCATCAGTGCAGGGTCTTCATAGACTATATCCAAAGGAATGTTTTCGGGATATATCGTGGTGTCGTGCTTGGGCTGGTGGAGCCTTAGCGTCACGACATCACCGGGGCGCACCTTGTAGTTCGACTTCACGGGCTTCTCGCCTACGAAGATAAAGCCTGCGTTGGCAGCCGCCTGTATGCGTGCCCTGGTGGTGTGGGGCATGTGCTCGGTAAGGAACTTGTCTATACGCAAAGGAACCTGACCAAGGTCTGCCTCTATGCGGAAATGCTCATACAGGGCATTGTCGTTTGCAGGTTGGTCAAGACCTTCGTCAAGTTCCTCAATGGTGTCGAGTTCTTCAATGTACTCGATATCTTTCATTTGCTATGTTCTTTTTTCCTTGTTTTTATTCTACTACCTCGAAGTCATCCTTCTCGCCCTGCTGCTGCGGAGCATCAGCCTGCGTGGAGGTATTGTCGGCACCCTCGCCGCCGCCCTCGTCAAACTCGAAGTCTTCCTCGGCATTGCTCTGCGGAACGTCGGTCTCGATGAGTTCCTCGTCATCGCCCACGTGGCCGTTGCCCACGAGTATCACTACCAGTGCATCAACCGGTATGCGCTGTCCCGTGGCATAGCTGCGACCGCCAGCCTGTATGCCATACACCCAGTCCTTCTCTCCCGGCACGTACTTGGGCGGAGCGAGCTTGAAGCCCATGGCAGTGAGCTTGGCCTGCGCCTCGCGCAGTGAACTGTTGTCGATGAGGTCAGGCAGAGCCAGTGTAGGTGAGTTGGCAGCATTGATGGTGAGGTAAATCACGCGTCCGCCCTTCAGGCGTGTGCCTGCCGCTGGCATCTGCTCAAGAATCGTGCCGCTGGGCAGAGTCTTCACATAACCGGTGTCGTTGACCTCAACGATGAAACCACGGTTTTCCAGTGTGCGCTTTGCAGCATCGAACGACTGCTTCCTGACGTCGGGCACGGAGATGCTCTCGCCATGGTGCGTGTAGATGTTGAGCGCAATATGCACGCCCAACGACAGCACCACCACCAGCAGCAGCATTGCCAGCAAGTTAAGCCACAGATAGCGGCTCATGAGTTTTTGAAAGAATTCCTTGGGTTGCATTTCGGTTAAGAAAAACGAGGAGTTAAGGGAGTTAAGGAGTTAAGACATTACGTCAGTTAAGGAGTTAAGGAATTAAGGAGTTAAGGGAGTTAAGACATTACGTCAGTTTGTCAATAATCTGTTACATATGTCTTAACTACTTAACTACTTAACTACTTAACTACTGACTACTGACTACTTAATATCAATGACAGGTATCTCGTCCTTGTCGTTATAGTAGAGGTTCTCACCTGCCATACCCCAGATGAAGGTATAGTAGTAAGTGCCTGCAGCAGCGTGGATAGACCACTCTGGCGACATGATGGCCTGCTCATTGTGCAGCCATACGTTGCGGCTCTCCTGTGGCTCGCCCATCACGTGTGAGATGGTCTGCTTCTCAGGCAGGTTGAAATAGTAGTAAGCCTCGATGCGGCGACCGTGTGTGTGAGGTGGCATGGTGTTCCATACAGCACCTGGGTTTAGCTGTGTCAGACCGAGCTGCAGCTGGCATGGACCCTCCTCAAGCACGTCGTTGACGATGAGCTTATATACGGTGCGGTTGTTAGCCTCTTCGGTAGTGCCTACAGGTCCCCATACGGCAGCCTTCAGCGAACCCTTACGACCGTCGAGTGTAATCCACTGTGTCTTGTAGTGCTGGTGGGCAGTGGCTGAGTTAAGGTAGAACTTGGCAGGCTTGCTGGCATCCTTAGAGCGGAACTCCACTACCTTGTTCACGTCCTTGTCCTTACCGATGTGACCGCGACCGATATAGAGAGCCTCCTTTGGTGAGAGGGCATACTCCTTGCCGTCAACGATTACCCAACCGTCGCCCTCGCCGCAGTTTACTACGCCGAGCTCGCGGTTATACATGAAGTATTTTTCCTTGATGTTCTTGTCAACGTCGAGACCCAACTCCCAGAAGTTCTCCAACTTCAAGGTCTTGTTTACAGGCATTGCACCGCCGAAGATGAAGCGGTCGTAGTGTGAATATGTCAGGAGGATAGAGTCAGCCTCCATCACCTTCTCCATGACGAAGCGCTCACGGAGCATCTTTGTGTCATAGTGCTTTACATCCTCTGGATGACAAGCAGTCTGGAACTTAACATGCTGAGCGCCTACGAAACGGTCAGGCTCAGTAGCGTTGGCGTTGAGTGCCGCAACAGCGAGTGCGGCGATAGCGAATATCTTCTTCATCTTGTTGTTATGTTTTTTGAATATTTTTTTGTTTATATGTGTTTATTCATAATGACCAAAGGCTGCTATGACCAATATTAGGTAAGGCCTTTGGTGTTTTCTTGCTGAGCAATAGCAGGTCTTTTTCTGCCTCAGTGTTGAATTTTACGGTGTACATGCTATCTTTGGCTTGACAACATTCTGTTAATAAATTCTTCACCAGTCTCTTCTGTACCCATGACAATAGCTTTGCCTGATTTAGATGCTTCTATCGACTTGTCGAGTTTTGCATAGTATTCAGCCTCTGTCATCTTCGTCTTTGGTTTGTCCTCGGCTTCGATAGAGGCATTGAGGCGCTTTGCCAAAGTACGTCGCACGGTCTTGCTTTGATGTTGGATTAGTGACCAAAGGGCATCAATGGGACTTACCGTTTGGATGTTATCTGCGTTTACTGCTACAGCCATAATTAGTTTCAAATATATGTATAAATGCTTATTTCTTTCTCATTGTCACACGGTTCCATGCCAGCACTCCGGCAGTGAGTAGAGTGAGGATGGCAGCACCGATGTAGTTGAGATATTTCATGCAAGCATAGATGAGTGTTGACAACGGGCTTGAAGCAAAGTCAAGGGCACCTGCTTGGAAGCCTGCCGGTACAGCTACAGAGGCATCTTCCGGATGCGCCTGTGCCACACTGGCGGCAGCACTGGTGAAGTCGCCTGCCATCCATGTAACGAAGTAAAGGCCGATAGCCATCACTACAAGACCTACGATGAATGAGCGAAGCACGTTACCGTTGGTATATGGCAATACCATTACGAAGACATAGAACATACCAGCCAGTGAAGCCAAAGGCAGGAACTGGTTGCCTGGAAGTACAACGGCGAGTACCAGTGTTACAGGGATGAGCAACAGTGACACCACGAGTGTGGTAGGATGACCGATGACAAGTGCTGGTGACATACCGATGTAGAGTTCCTTGTCCTCGCCAAACTTCTTTGCTATCAGTTCGCGCGTAGCCTCAGAGATAGGCTTCAGGCCCTCGATGAAGAGGCTGGTGATGCGTGGGATGAGTTCCATGACGGCACCCATCTTTATGCCGAGGCCGAGCGTTGCCGGTATCTGGTCAACGAGCTCTGCACCGTCCTTACAAGCTAAGCAACCGATGATGATGCCGATGATGACACCAAGGAAGAGAGGTTCGCCGAAGAGACCGAACTTCTTTTTCATTCCCTCAGAGTCTATATTCACCTTGTTGATGCCAGGAACGTAGTCCAGTGCCTTGTTGATTACGATAGCGAAAGGCATGAAGCCTTGGCAGAATGGCTGAGGAATAGATATTCCCTCCATGCCGGGGTAGAATTTCTGGAAACGCTTTGCAGTCATATCTGCCATGACAAGCGTTAGTATGTAGCAGATGATAGCACAGAAGAAGCCCCATGCTATAGAATTGGTCATGAAATATACCACGGCTCCGATGAAAGCGAAGTGCCAGTAGTTCCACAGGTCGATGTTGACGGTGCGTGTGCAACCTGTAAGCAACAGTACGAGGTTTACGCCCAGACAAACAGGTATGATGAACGAGCCCACCAGCGTATTGTAGGCCACCGAAGCAGCGGCAGGCCATCCCATGTCGAATACTTGCAGTTCCAGTCCGTAGATTTCTACTACCTTTGACAGAGCAGGACCCAGCGAACTGGTCAGCAATGCGGTGATAACACTCAGTCCTACGAAACCTACGCCTACGTAGAGGCCGCTCTTGAGGGCTTTAGAGAATTTGATGCCTATGCAAACACCTAATATAGTGAAGATGATAGGCATCATGACAGCGGCGCCAAGGCCGATGATGTATGAAAATACAGCTTCCATCTGATTATTTATGAATTATGAGTTTTTTTTAGTTAGTTTTCTTTTTTCTTATTGTTATCATAGATGCTATAGTTACGATAGCTACTATAGGCTCTATAGCTCTTACTCTATCTTGATTGTAGCTGGAGCATCAAGTTCCTTCTTCCATTCCTTCAGGTACCTGAACCATGCGTCCTTGTCCTTGAAACCGAAGGTCTCGATGTCACATGTGCAGGCAAACCAATAGTGCATATCGTCGTCCTTTGTACCTACTACCTGTGCGTATGCCTGGTTAGGCAGATGTTCCTTGCCGTCGGTGAAATGGGCATCACTCTTGTAATACTGCTTCGGCACGTAGATACCCAGTCCAACGGTGATGGTATCATATACTTTCGGGTTGTTTCCTGCACATGCCCTGCCCCAGTCGCCACGCAGTCCTGCCTTGTCAGTGAACTCGGTAGAGCCTTCTACTATGTCAACGATACCAGTGGAAAGAGGTATGTCTGCCACGTCGCGTGAGAACTTCACCTGTACTTCTACGTCGCGGTGACCATAGTAAAGAATGTAGCGCGTGCGGATGTCAACGGGCTTACAACCCTCGTATGGCTGCCAAGCCTTGTTGGTTATGTCGAGAATGGTGCGCACGGGTCCCTCACATACGACGGTCTGGGTGCGGTTTCTTACGTTTTCAAACATTACTGACTTCTGTCCGTCCCATCCATGCAGTGCGCCGCAGCCGTATGTAGAGCCAGTATATAGCACGTCCTCGCCATATCCCTTGTCACGCTGTTCCTGCGTGGTATAGAAAGCCGTTTCGGCAATATCCATCTTCAGGTTGCGATGTCCGTAATAGTCCAGAGACTGACGGTGGTCGGCATACACGCGGAAACCTACCATGTCGTTTTCCATCACGGCACCGTGTGGATAGATATAGTTGTAGGGATTTGTTTCCTTCGGGAACGTCACCGACGTGATGCGCTGGTGCTTCTGGTTCTTCTCAGAGCGGTCACGTATGCCGATGTAGCCATACGTGCGGTTTTCGTACTTGCGTGGCTCGCCCTGCTCAGACAGCGTGACGGTGAATGTCTGTTTCTCCTTCTTCGCCATGTCGGTCACGAAGGCAAGTTCTTCATATTCTCCATCATCATCAAGGTCGTCCAACTGACATGGAATTTCCTTGCCGTTAAGAGTTACGAGTGCCGAACGAACGTCATCGTCCACTTCGATAACTACAGGTACAGCTTTGCGTGCCTCATTCGAGGGATTTTTCACCGTGATGGTCATTGTCTTATCAGCCGCAGCATATTGAGCAGCAGACAACAAGGCCATTATGGTCAGTAAATGTTTCATCTTCATAATATCAAGTAATGTGTCTAAGGTTTTATCTCTTTCAGCGGTGTCATGACGAAGTCGCGCTCTGTCATGAGCGGGTGGGGTATAGTCAGTGTTGGCGACTGTATGTTTACATCGTCATACAGCAGTATGTCAATATCAATCAGCCTGTCATGATACTCACCTCCGCTTGATTTCTCTTTCCTTCCCATCTCTCTTTCTATCTGTTGCGTTACGGCAAGCAGCTGGTGTGGCGTCAGTGGTGTTTCTATGCACACAACGCTGTTGAGGAAAGTGTTCTCTGACACGAACCCCCATGGCTTTGACCTCATCAGTGATGAGCGTCGCAGTATTCGCCCTGCTCGCTCCTCCACCATATTGTATGCTCTCTCTATGTTTTTCTCCTTATCGCCCAGGTTCGTGCCGAAGGCGAGGTAGGCTATGTGTTTATCAATCATCAGAGTGTCACACAAATTTTGTACATGTAACCATCACGAAGAATATCACTAAACATATAGCTATCATTCCCAGTCCGGTAAGAATCGACATTCGCCGCAGTTTGTTGCCCGTTATCACTCTCACGCTACTGTGATGATGCTTGTGCGAGTGATGGTGGTGGGAGTGATGATGATGTTCTGACGACGATGAGCCCGACGATGAATCTGATGACGATGAATCTGATGGCGACGAGCTTTGGTGATGGTGGTGATGGCGGTGTTCTGTCTGTCCGCTCTGTTTACCTTGATTGCTTAGGGTATCAGCCATGGTAGTCAGTATAAGTTATGTTGAACGTTAGTCGTTGACGATGAGCATGACGTCGCCGAAGCATCCCACGTTGAAACCAGCCTTTATGGCTTGGTTGTAGGCCTCCATGACGATGTCGTAGCCTCCGAAGGCACATGTAGCCATGACCATTGGCGACATTGGCTGATAGAGGTTGACGAGCAGACTATCAGCCATGCTGCATTCGTAAGGAGGGAAGATGAACTTGTTTGTCCATCCGTCGTATGGTTTCAGGAAACCGTCTGTGCCCACGGTTGTCTCGGTAGCTTTCAGCACGCTGGCACCTATGGCGCAGACGTGGTGACCGGCTTTCTTTGTATTGTTGACCAGGTCGCAGGTCTCCTGCGTTATGTGCATCTCCTCAGAGTCCATCTTGTGCTTGGAGAGGTCCTCCACCTCGATGTTGGAGAAGTTGCCCAGTCCGATGTGTACGGTAAGATAAGCCGTATTGATGCCGTGTATCTCCAGTCGCTTCATCATCTGGCGTGTGAAGTGCAGACCTGTTGATGGAGCCGTGACGGCACCCTCGTTCTTGGCATATACGCACTGGAAGTCTTCAAGGTCTTCCTCAGTCACGGGGCGGTCCTTCTTGCCATTCTTGTCAACGTGGTCGATGACGTAGTGTGGCAGCGGTGCCTGTCCGAGCGAGAAGAGCTGTTGCTTGAACTCCTCGTGTGTGCAATCGTAGAGAAATCGCAGTGTGCGTCCTCGTGATGTGGTATTGTCGATGACCTCAGCCACGAGGTCGCCGGTGTTGTCGAAGAATAGTTTGTTGCCTATGCGGATCTTTCGTGCAGGCTCTACGAGCACGTCCCACAGGCGCATCTCGGCATTGAGCTCCCTGAGCAGGAACACCTCGATGACGGCATCGGTCTTCTCCTTGGTGCCGTAGAGTCGTGCGGGCAGCACCTTGGTATCGTTGAGGATAACGGTGTCGCCCTCTCCGAAATAATCGAAGAAATCGAGCAGGCTATATGGTATGCGGTTGCCTTGTTCGTCTTTCAGTATCTTTCCCTTCGGACCAGTCTTGTGCAGACTGATTTTCTTTGACTTCTTGTGCACGATGACCATGCGGCACTCATCAGGCCTTTTTAGTCTGAATGTGTTTTGCACGCCTTTGTCGTTGGTTACGACGTGTTCGATGCTGTGAGGATAGATTGCCACCTGGTCTGCTGGCAGCTTGTAGTCAAACTGTGAGAGTTTCATTTATCTTGTGTTTTGGATGTTTTCTTGTTTCTTTTTAGTTTATTGCCGTGTCAAGCCACTGTGGGAAATCATCGAGAGTGACGCAGTTTTCTATGCGTATGTCGCCCAACCGTGTGCGGCACAGCTGCGTCAGATAGGCTCCGCTACCCACGGCTCGTCCTATGTCGCGTGCCAGTGAGCGTATGTAAGTGCCTTTGCCGCACTCTACGCGTATCTGTCCCTGTTTCTTCTCAGGGTCAAACCACAGCAGTTCGATGTCATCAACGTGTACGGGCTTTGGGTCGAGCTTCACCTCTTGGTCTTTGCGTCGCAGTTCGTAGGCACGTTTGCCATCAACGTGTACTGCGCTGTATGATGGCGGCACCTGCATTATGTCGCCCTTGAACTGCTCCAGGGCTTTGCGCACGAGTTCCTCTGTAACATGGTCTGCGGGGTAAGTCTCGTTGACGGGGTGCTCCATGTCGTATGAGGCAGTGGTTGCTCCAAACTGCAGTGTTGCTGTGTATTCCTTTGAGTGATACTGCAGGGTGGGTATTTTCTTTGTGGCCTTGCCGGTACAGAGTATCAGCACACCCGTGGCCAGTGGGTCGAGAGTGCCGGCGTGTCCTACCTTCACTCGCTTCACACCGATGGCCTTTGAGATGCGTGTGCGCACGTAGGCCAATGCACCGAACGATGACATACCGTAGGGTTTGTTTATATGTATTATCTCGCCTTCTACGAAGTTCATTTAGTCAACCATTACCAGTGAGTGTCCCGTCAACAGCAGTGCTATTATCACGCCGCCTACGACGATACGATATATACCGAATGCCTTGAAGCCGTATTTGGACAGGAAAGACACGAACCACTTCATAGCCAACAACGCCACGATGAAAGCCACGCCGCATCCCAGGAGCAGCATAGAGATATTGTGGCTTGTAGCCCAGGCGGCATCCTCTTTCAGCAGGTCGAGCAGGTCAAGCAACGTGGCTCCTGCCATCGTCGGCACTGCGAGGAAGAAGGAGAACTCTGCCGCACGCTTGCGAGTCAATCCCTGAGCCATACCGCCTACTATGGTAGCCATAGAGCGTGACACTCCGGGGATTACTGATATGCACTGGTACAGTCCTATCATGAAGGCACGTTTCTCGTTCACCTTGTTCTCTTCCGTACCCTTGTTGAGCAACTTATCACAGAAGAGCATGAACACGCCGCCCACTACAAGCATTACAGCCACTACCTCCACGCTGTCGAGAAGCCAGTCGAGCACTCCCGATTTCTTTGCAAGCAGTCCTACGACCACCGCCGGTACCACGCC
>OCVV011308949.1_pt1 | contig 17055 bp, 9 predicted proteins | sample 1539721 | NCBI WGS metagenome assembly OCVV01 (sample SAMN02144230, study PRJEB22623) | gut metagenome | biome: sheep rumen | host: Ovis aries | place: New Zealand | reverse complement strand
GGGACCGCAGGCTCGCCTGCTACATGCGTTTTGTGCTTGTAACTATATACATTTGCCGCTTTCGCGGCAGCACAAAACGAATGTTCCCGTAAGCCGTTTCACTCCCTCGCGCCATTTTTTATTGTCAGCCTGTTAATCCAAAAACTACTCCTTCCCGCGGCTCAGGCATAGCCTTCGCCGAGACTCGTGCAAGCGTAGCGAAGAAACTCCCCTCGTGAGTTTTTCCGGCTACGCCGTCACTCCCTACCATTCCAGCAATAAGTACAGAGCTTGCAGTGGTCGAGGCCGGTGGAGTCGAGCATGTCGTCAAGACGGTGGAAGCGGAGGGTTGTGAAGTGGAGCTGCTTTCGGATTTCTTCCTGCATTTTTGCGTATTCCGGGGTGTCCGGGTCGCAGTATTTCTGCAGGGTTTCCATGCTCACATTCTCGCCCTCAAACTGCTTTACGACCCGACGGGCAATCAGGTCCATCTCGCTCTTTGAGCGGGAGAAGTTCAGGTATTTGCAGCCGAACATAATCGGCGGACAGGCGGGACGCACGTGAACTTCCTTTGCGCCAGACTGGTACAAGAAGTCTGTGGTCTCCCGAAGCTGCGTGCCCCGGACGATTGAGTCGTCAATCAAAAGAATGCTCTTGTCCTTAATCAGCTGCTGAACCGGGATAAGCTTCATGTGGGCGATGAGATTGCGCTGCTCCTGGTTTGTCGGCATAAAGCTTCGTGGCCAGGTCGGTGTGTATTTGATGAAGGGACGGGTAAATGGAATCCCGGCCTCGTTGGCGTAACCTACAGCATGGGCCGTTCCTGAGTCAGGGACACCTGCCGCACAGTCCGGGTGAATGTTGTCGTCCTTGTCTCGTTTTGCAAGGTATTTTCCGCAGTTGTAGCGCATTGCCTCAACATTGACTCCCTCGTAGCAGGCCGTAGGGTAGCCGTAGTAAATCCAGAGGAAGGTACAGATTTTCATTTCTTTCTGTGGCTTCTGCAAAACCTCGTAGCGGTCAGCAGTTACATAGACGATTTCTGCCGGCCCAAGCTCATGCAAATCCTGATAGCCCAGATTGATGTAGGCAAAACTCTCAAAAGAGAGACAGTGGGCAAGAATCGAGCCTTTTGCGTCTTTTTTAATGCCAATCTGAAGCGGAGTGCGGCCCATCTTGTCCCTGGCACCATAAATTCCTTCTGGAGTGGCCACGAGCATGGTGATTGAGCCTTTTATTTTCGACTGAACATACTGAATTCCTTCGAGAATTGTTTTCTTCGTGTTAATCATGGCAAGAATCAGCTCAGTCTGGTTGATTTCGCCGCCGCTCATTTCGAGGAAGGCACCGCCGTTTTCCATGAGTTCGTTTACAAGCTCATCCTTATTAGTGACGATACCAACCGTTGTTACTGCAAAACGCCCCAAATGAGAGCGAGCCAAAAGTGGCTGAGGCTCGTAGTCAGAAATACAGCCGATTCCGACCTTACCCTTCATTTCCTCAATGTCGTTCTCGAATTTTGTACGGAAAGGAGAATTCTGAATATTGTGAATTGCCCTCTGAAACTTTTCGTCGTTTCGCCAGACTGCAAGACCTCCGCGTCTGGTTCCCAAATGCGAGTGATAATCAACTCCAAAAAACAAGTCTAAAGAACAATCGTCCTTTGAAACAACGCCAAAAATACCGCCCATAATAGTTCCCTTAAAATAAAAATGTCGGGGCATGCATGAAAGCCGCAAAGTTCCCGACAATAACAGATGTTAGAATGTGTAAGTCCAATAAACGCCAGATGACCAGCACTTGCGTGAAATACCGTCAAATGCCGTTCTCTGCTCGAAGTCAACATAGACTGCGAAGCTGGTGTTTTTTGAATAGATGAAAGTCAGCTCTGGGCGAAGGTCGAAAATATGTCCTCCGTTCCAGTCCTCGGTTGATTTGTAATCTGCCCATCGTTTGTCTTTTGACCCCTGAGCGAATGAGCCCCAGATGTCAAAGCCAAGCTCTTTTGTAATTCCGAATGAAAGAGTTCCGCCTGTGTACCATGCGAAATCATAGTTTGAATCCTGGAATAAGTTGATTCCCAGTTCAGGCTTGAGGGTGAGGGCTGTTCCCGGAATCGCAAACTGAATCGTTGCACCTGTTCCGTATGCCTGGTCATCGTCAGCCTTTGTAAAAAGCGAGTCAGCCGCAAAATATAGGTCGAGGATGAAGGCATCCATGCCCAATGTAGCGCCTGTGTAGAAGTTTGCGCCATCATCAAAAGCTCCTTCAAGAGCTGCGGCCAGGGAAAGCCACTGGATTGGAGAGAAGCGGACTGCCGTGTTCACTGCCGGATCGTCAGTGTTGAAGCCGTTTGGAAGAGCCGCACCAATCTCGAATACATTATTGTCAGCAAGGAAGCGAACGCCAAGTGCTCTTTTTGCGTATTTGTTTGCGTAAGGAACGAAACCGACAACATCTGCGCTACCAGGAGCGTCAACTGTGTATTTGTAAGTTCCCACAGATTCCGAAGATGTCTTCCAGAAGGCCCCTGCACGGTCATCGTATGCTGTTGAGAATCCGCCCTGACGAACATGAGCGTCTGACTCCCAAAGCCAGCTGCCGTATCGTGGAGCCGGGCCTACCTGCCAGTTGAGTTTTGTACCGACACCAAAGTCAAAATTCTTTGTGATGTGGTAGATGAAGTTTACATAGTATGAATCCTGAATCGTGTTAGAGACATTTGCCTGGTCGTTGTAGTTGAGCCAGTCTGAGTGGCCGTCTGCCTCGATTTTTGCCTTGTCAGCCGCAGAAATCTCTCCAGAGACCTTGTTTGCTCCTGCCCAAACGCCATTGCCCCAGCTGCGGACTCCATATTTGAGGGAGAGAGGGTTGAGGTTTGAAGTTCCGAATACGAAATTGTCTACATTGCCTTCGTTGTTGTAGTTTGCGAGGAAGCTCCAGTTGAGCATTCCTTCTACTGTGAACTTGCCCCGGTCAAAGCGAGCCTGGAATGTGTCCGTGAAACCGTAGAACATGACATCGCCGTTAATCGGTGCGCCAAAGCCAGACCATGCGGTGTTCTTCATTTGTTCTTTGGGAAGAACCTGTGCAGTGGCCGAAAAAAGAAAAGCGAGTGAAGCAACAGCAAGGAAAAACAATTTTTTCATTTTTTTTGACTCCTAAAGCTGGGTAAAAAGTGCTAATAAATGTCTCTCAATGCAGAATATAGCATAAAAATTAAGTTGAGTGAATCAAATTTATGATTTAAAATATAAATATGAGCATGAAAAAATTTAAATCCGACATTTGCGACTACATTGACTGGCGGGGAGACCTTTCATTTGAATTTTCACCTTTCAACGACATTGACGCCCTTATTTTCTGCCAGCTTTCCTACCTGAATTTCACGGATTTGGCACCATCAGAGTTAAATTCTTCTATTAAGTTGTCAGAACTTGCTCATCTTTATTTCGCATCAAAGGATTTTGAAAAACGAAGCGACCTGGGAATGCTGATTGACCCCAGAAGCAACGAGCTTCTAAAAAAAGCCGGGGAATCTGTTCGTTTTAAGGATGTCGGCGTGTGCGGCTTTAAATGCGAGTATGATTCCGCTAAGGAAGAGCAGTTTTCCGCAGTCACTTTTGTGCTGAATGAAGGTAGTTTCTTGGATAAGCAGCAGGTCTTTGTGGCCTTCCGTGGTACTGATGACACCATTGTTGGCTGGAAGGAGGACTTCAACCTTGCCTTCATGGAAGAAGTTCCTGCCCAGGCCGATTCCCTTGCCTATCTGGAAAAGGCTTGTGCTGAATTCAAAAAAGCTGAGATAATAACGGGCGGACATTCAAAAGGGGGAAACCTTGCAATCTATGCCTCTGCGAATCTGAACGAAAAGTCAAAAAAGAACCTTTCTCTCATTTACAATTTTGACGGTCCCGGCTTTTCTCAGGCTTGCCTGGATTCAAACGAGTTTTTTTCAGTCAAAAGCAAAATCTGCTCGGTCTATCCCCAGTTTTCGATAATCGGAATGCTCTTTCATCATTATGAGCCATGTTCCATTGTTATCAGCGATGAAAAACTGGTCATGCAGCACAATCCCTTCTCCTGGTTTGTAAAAGGTTCTTCTTTCGAAGTCAAAACTGAATTTGATTCTGGCAGCGAAATTTTTTTCAAGAGCTTCAACAAATGGTTTGAGGAGATAAGACCGGAAATGAGGCAGCAATTCGTGGAAACTCTTTTCGGACTTTTGGAATCAACGAATGCCATTACAAACAGCGACCTGAGCCATGAAAAGCTGAAAAACACAGGCCGGATAATCAAGGCTTTTGCCAGCCTGGACAAGGAAATCCGGGATGACGCTATAAAACTCGCCGGTGACTTCGTAAAGACAGTCTTTTCAACCTCAATCAAAATAAGCGAATGATACGGCGGGCCTTTTTGACTAAGTGAATGAATTCCTATAGAATGACTCATTATGAACGCAATTATCACAGTCGTTGGCAGCGACAAGGTCGGAATCATTGCTGAAGTCAGTGCGCTTCTTGCAAAACACAAAATTAACATCGCGGACATTACGCAGACGATTCTTTCTGGTAACTTTGTAATGATGATGATGGTTTCTCTTGACGGAGCAGACATTTCCATCGATGCCCTTCGAAAAATCCTTAACGAGAGCAGCGAGAAAATGCATGTGGAAATCAATGTCATGGCAGAAAAAGTTTTCTCGTCAATGAATAGAATTTAAGGAGACATAAAATGAAGAAATTGCTTTTTACAAGCGCGGCTTTTTTTGCTTCGGTTTTTCTTTTTGCCGCTCCAGCTCAGCTTACAGTAAAATCTGGTGAAAAGCCTGTCACAGCGGGCTGGGCTGACATGGGAAGCCTTAGCTATGCTTCGCAGAATGTAATCGTAATCGATGACTCAACTTATTCTAGCCCTGAGGCAAAAAGAAAGGCTTTTACCAATGCCATCGCTTCAGGTTCAGTGTCATCTTCAAGCATTAACGACAAAGCAGCCCTCATCTTGGTTTACGGAACCGTTGATTTGAGTGACGGAAAGGTGAGCGACAAAGACCATTCTTATTTTGATGAATTTGATTCGGCCACCCACAAACGAAAGCACGGCGATTTTATGTACGATATCGGCTCAAACAAGACAATCATCGGAGCCAGAGCCGCAAAAGTCGCTTATGGCGGTCTTAGAATCAAGGCAAGGGACGGCGTTTTAAAAAATGTCATCATTCAGAATATCTCTTTCTGGGATGCCCACGGCTCAACAGAATACGACACCAAGGTTCCTGAATATTCAAGCAAGAAAGCCAGCGCAGATCAGCTGGTAATCGAAGGAACTGAAGACAAAAGCACGAAAGCCCGCTACATTCACATTCCTGAGAACATCTGGATTGACCACTGCTCTTTCTCTGATGGCGTATGCGTGGATTTGGACAGAAATTTCAACCATGACGGAGCATTGGACATCAAATGCGGAAAAAATGTCACGGTTTCATTCTGCGAATTCACCAATCACGATAAAGTTACCCTCAGCGGTTCAAGCGATAAATTCATCACCCCGGACGAAAGAGAAGTCACTTTCCATGACAACTACTACCATGGCTGCGTTCAGCGAATGCCAAGAACCCGAGGCGGATACTTCCATCTTTACAACAATGTTTTCGACGAAATCGGAACGAAAAACAATTCCGGGGCAAGCCTTGGACCGGGAGTTGGAGCACAGTTCATCGTTGAGAGCAACTATTTTGGAAAACATGCGGGCTACATTCTCCGTGCCAGCGACAACTCAAAGCCAGGAACACCTTCTTTCTATAAAATCTATGTGAGCGGAAACAAGCCTGAGCTGAACGGAAACAATGCGGAAAATTTCCTGAGCCACAAGGTAAACGAAAAGCCCTGGAAAATTCCTTACAATTATGTCCTCAAGTCAGCTGACGAAGCAAAGGCCAGCGTAGTAAGCGAAGCCGGTTCCGGAGCAAAAGTCATTCTCGACGGAAAAGAACTGTAAGGGGTTGGAGTGTCATTCATCCTTTACGAAAACTCAGATTAGTCGAATTATACAAAATATAGAATGCTGGAGGCTTAAATGAAAGCATTAGTCAAAAGAATTTTACAGGTTGGGCTTGGTTTTATTATCCCTATGTTTATCCTTGCAGCCTGTTCTTCAGATGCAGGAAACGACAGTGGTGGGGCATCTGGCACAACAGGAAGAGTTACTTCGGTTATTTTGGACAGAGAAAGTGCAAATATCCTTGTAGGAAATACGCTTAAACTGAATGCAACTGTCAACGCTTCAAGCGGACTTGCAACGACAGTTACTTGGTCAAGTTCGGATAAAAATGTGGCAACTGTTGCAGACGGTACTGTAACGGCAGTCGCTGCAGGAAATGCGATAATTACGGCGACATCTACAGCTGACTCGAGCAAGAGTGCGTCTTGCAGTGTGGTTGTTGAGGCTGGTTCTGGTGTAGGTGGGGTCGTTTATCCTGCAGGTATCACTCTCAGCCAATCATCTCTTTCACTTGATGCTGGTGGAGATTCAAGTACAAAAACAGTGACCCTCACAGCGACAATTACGAATGCTAATGAAGTTACAAGTGGTTATGAAACTATCAACTGGACTTCTTCCAATCCAAACGTTGCAACAGTTTCTTCTGAAGGTCTTGTCACCGCAATAAAAGCCGGTAGTACAACAATCACAGCAGCTGCAAACTACGGTACGGCTTCGGCAGTTTGTAATGTTATTGTAACTGGAAAGTTTTTGGGAATAAGTGCAAGTGATACGCCAACAGGTTGGGCAAGTTATACCGGCACAACATATTTTGATAAATCAACCGCAAATACTCCGCCAGATGCATCAAAAGGTGCTAGTGGTGGATATGGAGCAAGTTCTTCAAAAATCTATACAGTTTCCACACGTTCGGCTTTACTTTCTGCACTTTCTGGAACAGATAAAAAAATCATCTACATTGATGGAATGATTGATATGACTGATGGATTGTTGCCTGCAAAAGCCAATACTTCATCGACGGCTTTGGACTCATGGATTAAAAGTCAGGCCTCTTCTCTTACGAATTCATCTTCTTATGGAGATGTGTCTTCTAAAGTTACTTCTCTTGCCACATGGAAGACCTGGTATGCATCAGGAGTTAAAAGCACTGCCGATGAAAGCGGAGTTTACAAAACTGCAAGAAGCAAACTCAGCGGCAATTACGGCTCAATCATAAAGCTTAATATCCAGTCGAACACTACAATCATCGGTCTTACAGATAATAGCGGCATAAAGGGTGGCTGTATTAAGATTTCTGGAGCAAGCAATGTTGTAATCAGGAATCTCTTTATTCAGGATTCTTTTGACCCATTCCCGCAGATTGAGAAAGGCGACGGATTCAACGCAAACTGGGACGGAATCGAGATTTCAAATGCCTCTAAATACATCTGGATTGACCACTGTACAATTCAGGACACGATTGCAACAACAGACGATGATTTTGATCATATAAAATTGAGCGATGGTGTAGAACTTAAATATCAGGTTTTTGACGGACTCTGCGACATCAAGCAGGCAAGTGATTTTGTCACAGTCTCTTACTGTAAATTCGCAAATCACGACAAGACAAGCTTGATTGGACATTCGTCTTCATACACCGATGACTTGAACCATCAGACGATTACTCTCCACCATAACTATTACTACAACTGCAAGCAGCGTTTGCCTATGGTTCGCTTTGCAACAATCCACATATACAATAATTTTTATGAAACTTCTGGAGGACGCGGAAACTCATATTGTATCGGATTGCGAGAGAAGAACAGAGTTTATGCAGAGAACAATTATTTTGGAAGTGGCGTAACACCAACTTCAAACAGTCAGGGTGATTACTATTTTACCGGCAACTATGGTTACAGCAATGCAGGAAGCGCGGCATGGACTCCATCTGAGTGGTATTCGTATGAAGCTGATACAGCAAGTAATGCAAAGACAGATGTTACAGATAACGCCGGTGCCGGTGTCTGGGCTGTAGTCAAATAATCCCTTTTTTGGAAGGAAAAAATAGGGAGGCGGGTGCCGTTCGAAACTCACGAGGTGGGGTTGTAGTCGTGCCTCGGTGAAGGGGAAAGGGAAAACTTTTTGAAAAAAGATGCCGGAGCCGGCTGCACAATAGAATAGCCTCGTATTTTTCTTTCGGTTATTTTATCCTGAGCTTTGCGTAAAGGCTTCCTGAGTGAGCGATTTGGAAGACATTTTCGGCTTCTTCAAAAATCGCTTGCTTCAGGTAGAGCTGGTTTCCAAGGCCCAGGGAGACGGTTTCGTTCAGTGTTTTTTCAATGTTCAGTTCTGAAAAACTGAAAAATTCCCATCCCAGAGACTGATTGTCCTGCTTTGCAAAGGGGATGTCATATCCTGCGTAGGCGTGAAGATTGTATTCTACCATAAGCCCGCGGTCGCTTATCCATTTCCAGAAAAATGCCGCTTTTAAGCCTGTGAGGTTAGCTGTAGTCGTTACCAAAGGATATGTTGAGGTTTACAGGGCGGTGAAAATAATAGTAGTCTGTGATTCCGATAATGTTCCAGCAGAGATGATGCTGCCATTCAATTTTACTGTGCTCGTAGTTGATTCTCTGTTTTATTGCAAAACCCGGGGCAATTGCCGCCATATCAATCAGAGACTGCCATTTAAAATCATAGTCTAAGACCATTCCGATGGAAGTATCTTTGTTTTCCCCTAAATCAGGAGCACGGGAAAAAATCATTCCGTTGCTGTAAATAAAGACATCGTACATGATGTACTTTTCGATGGATGACATTCCCCGCCAGCGACCCGCACTTTTTCCGATTCCGCCTCCGAAACGGAATTCAAACTGACTGTAGGGATCGTTTGAGTCGTGACCGTAAGGGTCCTTGTAAACAACAGTAATGTCAGGAGAAAAATAGACGGGGAAAGTCTCGCTTGCAGGCAGTACGGATGAAGAGGCCGACTTTGTGTAGCTGTGCATTGTTCCCACATTGAATTTAACCGTGAAGTCGTGGATGTTTCCTACCGTTCCCTTCGGCTTTGAGCCTGAGATTAGCTGGGTCCAGGCTCGCGGCGGATTCAAAATGTAGCCCAGCGGACTTGCCTTGTATTCCGCCTCCAGTGAAAGCCTTGAAACCATTTCGCCGACAGCAAATCCGCCGATAAAGGAATAGAACAAATCATTGATTGAAGGTTCTGTCGTTTCAAAAAACCATTCCCAGATAAAATCACCCATGGCAGTCACGCCCAGGGATTCTATGCGGTTGAGGTTTGAGTTTCTTGCCGCCATGTAATAAAGGCTTCCCTGAAAAGGGTGGAGGACAAAATTCGTCCATACCCAGTCAGTGTCAAATTCCGGATGACGGTCCAGAGGGTGGAGGAATGTTTTCATCGGGACTTTTGCCCAGTCAGCATCAACGACATTAACGCACCAGAGGCTTATGGCGATTTCGGGAAGCAGCATTCCGGTAAGGGCCGAGACATAATGTTTTTTGCCGTCATTTTCATCTTCATGAACAGGAATGCTCTGTGTTTTTTTTTCTTGACTGCTTTCTTCTGCAGAAATCGGGATAAGGACAAAAATTGATAAAATAATAAAGAATAATGAATGTTTCAGATGATGCATAGCAGCCCAGGTTTATTTTGCCGAACAATTGATAACTCTCAATCGTGATGTTACCGAAAATTCGGTAACATGTCAAGGCTTGCTTTTTATCATTGCTCAAATCCTTACATCTCATTACAATACATGAAACAAAAATGCGGCCTCCATGCCGCACAATGAGGTTAATTAATGGAATCTTCTAAAAGAACAGTCACTTGCGGCGAATTGCGCAAGGGCGATGTTGGTAAGAATGTCGTTTTGAACGGCTGGGTGTCACGCTCACGGGATTTGGGCGGCCTTGTTTTTATTCAGCTCCGTGACCGCTACGGAATCACTCAGGTTATGGTTGGAGACGGGGCCAGCGATGAAGTCAAAAAAATCGCCTCATCTTTGAAAAGCGAATATTGTATCGCCGTTGCGGGTGTCGTAGCGGCTCGTTCCGAAAAGGATGTTAACCCTGACATGGCAACTGGTGAAATCGAAGTCGAAGCAAAGGAAATCGAAATCTTCACAACCAGCCAGGAATTGCCTTTCTCAATTGAAGAAGTTCGCCAGAAGGACGGCACAATCGTTCTTCCAAACGAAGATTTGCGACTTAAATACCGCTACCTTGATTTGCGCCGTGAGCCAATGCAGAAAAACATCATCCTCCGCTCACAGGTCACTTTTGCAACCCGGGAATATTTGACAGGCAAGGGCTTTCTGGAGATTGAGACACCGACTTTCATCAAGTCAACTCCTGAGGGCGCGCGAGACTACCTTGTTCCCAGCCGTGTCCACCCGGGAAAATTCTATTCTTTGCCTCAGTCACCACAGCTTTACAAACAGCTTCTCATGGTCTCTGGCTTTGACAAGTATTTCCAGATTGCCCGCTGCTACCGTGACGAGGATGCCCGCGGCGACCGTCAGCCGGAATTCACACAGATTGATATGGAGATGAGCTTCACAAACCGTGAGGAAGTTCTTGAGACAACCGAAGGACTCATGGGCTACATCTTCAAAAAGACTTTGAACTACGATTTACCAGCGAAATTCGACCGAATCAGCTGGGACGACGCTTTTGATTTGTACGGAAGCGACAAGCCTGATTTGCGATTCGACCTTAAAATGCAGGACGCAGCTTTCATGGCTGATTTGAGCGATTTCAATGCATTCAAGGCAGGAGCCGCCAATGCTTCAAAAGAAATCGAGCGTCACAAGAGAAGCGGCCTCAAAGCCCTTGTGGTTAAGAATGTCGCCGACAAATACAGCCGAAAGATGATTGAGGCTCTGGAATCAGTTGCAAAAATCAACCACGCAAAAGGTCTGGCCTGGATGAAGGTTGACGCAGAGGGCAAATTCGAAGGTGGAATCTCAAAATTCTTCGCCGGAAAAGAAGCTGAAATCTGCTCAAAACTGGGTGCCGAAAAGAACGACCTTCTCTTGTTCGTAAGCGACGAAAAATGGCAGACAGCCTGTGTCGCTTTGGGAGCAGTGCGAAAGCAGCTGGGCAAGGATTTGAATCTCTACAACCCGAAAGACGAATTCCACTTCGCATGGATTATCGACTTCCCATATTTCGCATGGAACGAGGACGAAAACAAATGGGAGACAGAGCACCACATGTTCACTCTTCCGCAGAAAAAATACTGGGATACTCTGGAAAGCGACCCCGGAGCCGTAAAAGGCGACCTTTACGACCTGGTTTTGAACGGCTATGAGCTTGCTTCAGGCTCTATGCGTATCAACGACCCGGCCCTGCAGCAGCGAATTTTCAAAATCGTCGGATATAGCGAGGAGCGCGCCCAGAAGGCATTCGGCTTTTTGGTTCAGGCCTTCAAATTCGGCGCTCCCCCACACGGCGGAATCGCACCAGGACTTGACCGCCTCGTAATGCTCATGCGCCACGAGGAATCAATCCACGAAGTAATAGCCTTCCCGAAGAACAATCTGGCAGCATCTCCTATGGATGAGTGCCCAAGCCCGGTAGACGAGCAGCAGCTTAAAGACCTGCACATCGTTTGTACTGAAATCGAAAAAGACTAGCCCGATGGATGTAAGGCGGTATGCTACAGCAAACCGCCTGCAAACGACCGAGTCAAGGCCTTGAGCGAAGCGTGCCTTGACCGGGCGTACGAGTGTCCGTCTTATGTCGATGACAGCCAGCTTGATGAACTGCACATTAAGTGCACGGAAGTCGAAAAGGAATAATCGCTTTTACTGCTGTCTGTGCCCCTGCTTTTTACCCCAGAAGCGGGGGCTTTCCCCGGTGTTCTTTTTGAAAACATTCGAAAAATAATTGCTGTTCTGAAAGCCAAGCCTTTCCGCTATTTCTGACAGGGTGAGCTTTCCTTCCAGAATCAGGCTTTTTGCCGCTTCCATCTTTAATTTTTCGTGCAAGGTCTGGACTGTATAACCTGTGGCCGCCTTTGTCTGCCGTATGAGCTTCGTCTTATTCATTCCCAAATCTTCTGACATTTTATCCAGGTTCGTTTTTTCACCGATATGCTCCAATAAATATGAAGAAATTGTATTCAGGGTGAGCCTTGTTACAGGAGAGACAGGCTCGTTTTTATCGGTTAATGAGAAAATTCCTTCCAGTTTTTTAGTGTTCAGCTGCATGGAGTGTTCTTTCGTTCTTCCGGCTTTGTTGTAAATTTCGTAGAGTGAGTGGCATAAAAGCGCGCGGATTGAATCGTAAAGAGCCATGTTTTTTGTATTCATCTGCATGAATGAAAAACCGAAGTAACGCTCGTTATAATAGAGAATTTCCAAAACGACAGAATAACGCTCCTTTTGCGGAAAAAAGGACTTAGGAAAATTCGCCTCGTCACTTATGCGGTAGGGGAGGCTGATTCTTTCATAGTCACCAGGCTCCGGCAAAATCAACTCTACATTGCTGGTTTCAAGATCTGTGGTCATGTTGTCGCTCAGGGAAAGAATTATTCCCGGAATTCCCAGTTCCGTCAGATGAGTTTTGAGGGTGCTTTGCATTTGCTTTCCCGTGGTGGCGGAGGCAAAGTGAATCGCCGCTTGAGTGATATTGTTGAAAGTGTAGGGGCTTTCGTGTCGGAAGTTGCTTTCATAATCTGAAGTGACTGAGCACAAAACTCTAAGCTGACTCGTGATGTTCTCGATTCTGAAACGCTGTTCTTCATTGCTGCCGGCTAAGGCAAGCAGGCAAGAGCGAATCTGGCTGACCTTGTGCTGACAGAATGCTGCCTTAAAATGATTTCCCCGCTCGCCGCTCAAAAAATGCCTGAACCAGCATAAGGTTTTTGGTGGCGTGAGTTTTTCGTATAAATCTTCAAAAATTGCGTTGACTAAATCTTCTTTTCGCTCGTGATTTTCTTTGGGAAAAATAGTGTTTATTCGTTCAGAGAGAAAATTTCTCCCTTCTTCTTCACTGATGTCGTCGCTTATATTCATGGATTTTTGATTCTCAGAGGTCTCTTCGGCTTCGAGAATTTCTTTTTCAAAACAACCGCAGCTTTCCCGGACGATAAGAGAGGTTGGAATCTCTATGATTTGAGCCTTGCTTTTAGGATTCATAATTTTATTGATTAGAGTTTCCACCGCCATGTAGCCGCGCTTAAAATATTCCAAATCAATGGTGGTGATAGGCGGCGAGCTTGTAATCCCCTGATACTGATTGTTGAATCCTGTAACTGCAACATCATCAGGAACGCTCACATCTTTTTTTTGCAAAAACTGAATCAGGGTTGAGGCGATAATGTCGCTGGAAGTTACGATTGCTTCGATTTTATTGGTGCTGTTTTGCTTTGTGAGGCAGGATTCAAAAAGTTCCTCTGATGCACGGACAATATCCGCCTCGTTAAGAGTTTCCGACATAAAAACCGGAACTGATTCCGATTCAAAATTGAATTTTTTGAGAGCCTTTTTGAATGAAGACAGGCGCTCAATGTGGGGGCGGGAAATCTTACTGCCTAAAAAGGCGATTTTAGTGAAAGAGTGCTTTTTTACAAGATGCTCGACGATAAGTTCCATGGAACAGGAATTGTCGATTCTGAGTGCGGTAATGTCTGGAATATCAAGATAACCGATATCAACCATGGGAAGAGGTTTTAAAGCCTCGAATTTTTGAATGATTTGCTCATTTGTGAGATAGGGGGCAAGGGAGGAAGCCCAGGTGATAAGCCCGTCCAGCAGGGGAGCCTTCATAAAACGGAATTTCTTCGAATAGTGGGAAAGAAAATCGACTTCATCAAAAAGAGAATATTTGATTGCCTGACTCATATTGATAAAATTTATGTCGTAATCCTCGCAGGCGCGGCAAATTCCTGCGATGTATTCCTGACCGATAAAAGAGCGGAAGTCTGCGATACAGGTAAAGCCGATTGTGAGCCGACCTTTCCCCCCTCCGTAGGCCTTGCGGTGAGACAAAAAATTTCTTCGCTTCGTGATTTCAGGATTCATGCTTCAATTATATATGATAAAGTAAATATTTTGTATCATTTTCGCAATAAATTGTATGAAAATCGTAAAATCCTGATTCTTAAAACTGTATTATTTAAAATCTGAAAGAAATCGAATCAAAAAAATTTATATTTTGCATATTAAATTTGAAAGTCAGCACATAAAGTATTATCAGAGAATTGTCGTAAAAATCTGATTCCAAAAGAATTTGCATTTTTACGACGGTCAGAAAAAGTTTACATTTAGAAATGGAGGATTTCTTATGAAAATTGGAAAAGTTATGAAAGCAAGTTCCAAGCTTCTTGCGATTCTTGCTTCTAGTTTCCTGTTGTTCGGCACTATCGCCTGTTCAAGCGATGATGATGACGAGCCGGGCACGGTAAGCCCGACCAGTCAGCCGGACAGTAGTGCTAGTGGTGGTGGTTCAACAAGTACCGCACATCTTGTTGATTTAACAAATACTGGTGTTACATGGGATTCTGAAACAAATAGTGTTAAAAATACCGTTGCTACAGAAGCATACTTGGTTTATAACCATAAAGTTGATATTGCAAATGACACAGTTGCATTGCAAGCAAAGGTAAAATTCTCATCAACTGGTGGTCATGTGGGTGTAGGATTTATTAGCGTTGAAGGAACTGCTCGAAAAGGCTATCAGCTTTTGACTGCACAAAACATTAAGAATGTCGGTTGTACGGAAGGCGGAAGCGGTCAAGGATTTGACTCAAAGGTTGAAGGATTTGCATGGACTACAAATAAGGATTATATCTTTAATGTTTCAATTTCGAATGGAAAAATCAGCTATATTGTATATGACACGGATGGAACGACCGAACTTGCTGTAAAAAAAGATACCGTTATTTATCATGGTGCAAATGACATCGTATATCCTGCATTTGGAGGTACACAAGCTTCCAACTTTACCTATAGCGACATCTCTGTTACGGTAAATGGTACAAAGAAAACCATCGATGGAATCGATGCTCAGGGACAATTGCCAACGCTATCACTTGATAAGAATGTAATTCGTATCAAATCAACTGAAACTGGCACAATCAAAGCGACTGCAACATATAACGGTACTTCTGCAAAAGTGACGGCTGTATCTGCTGATGAAAGCGCAGTTAGGGTTTCAGCCGCTAATGATGGTACGATTACGGTAACTCCTAAAAAAGCAACTCCTGGAGTAACCGTAACTGTTACAAATGCTTCTGCAACATATATTACGGCATCGTTTACAGTTGTTGTTGCAGATTATCCTACAGCAAATGCATATACATTGAATGTTTATCCGGCTGTTGGAGCAACTTCTGCTTATACTGATGGTGCATTGCGCTTGACCTTTGATGCAGAACCGACTCTTAATTCTGCAAGTTTTGTTGCAATCTTTGATTCTGATGGAGAACTTGTTGATACAATCACGATGAGTGATGAAAAGCAGGCAACAAATGCAGGAAATACAATCAAAGTAAAGAGCCAGCTTGTCCGAGTTGTTGGAAACGATGTGCTTATTACTCCCCATTTCGGAGTACTCGCTAATGAAAAAACTTATTATGTTGCTATTCCGCAAAATGCAATTACGGGTAAAATAGGTGGTGTTGACTTTGATGGTCTCTCAAATGACAAGGGTGCAGTAAATGCATGGAAATTTACAACCCGCGCAGCTCATGCTGCGGCTGCAACGATGACCGTTTCTTCTGATGAGTCTGCAACACCTGATTTCCGCACGATTTATGGGGCGTTGTCAGCAATCGGAACTTCAAGCACAGATTCATTCACAATTAATGTCGCAGCCGGCGAATACTATGAACTTGTGAACGCTAAAATCGCGGGAACTGTAAAAATTGTAGGACCGGCTACTGCAGAGGCAAACGGAACTGACACAACAAAGAATGCTGTTATCAAGTATATCAACCACAACGATTGGAATGGTGGTACGGCTATTCGTCCTTCATTCTATGTCGGTGGAACTGGAAATCTTGTTCTTGAAAACTTGACTATTTGGAATGCTACTCGTCGAGGAGTTGATACAACTGCTCAAGAAGCACAGGCTGAGGCAATTTACTTCCAGTCTACTGGAACTTTTGCTGCTTATAATTCAACATTTAAGAGCTATCAGGATACTGTACAACTTGGTAACAAAGGCGGAAAAGGTTGGTTCTATAAGTGTTATATTGAAGGAGACGTAGACTTTTTGTGGGGAACCGCAGATGTCGCTTTGTTTGAGGAATGTAAACTTGTCGCTTTGAACGATTCTGCAAGAGCAACAAAGTCAGAGGATTTGCTTGTTGCTAGAACATACCTTACAAGCAACAAAATTGCAAAAGGTTTTGTCGTTTTTAATTCACAGATTGAAGTTGCAGATGGAATTACGCTCGCATTTGGTCGTTGTGCTGGCAGTGGAGATGGCTTCTATGATCAGTGTGCTGTAGTAAATACAAAAGTGACGGGTACATTGAGTGATGCATGGTGGACTGCAAAGAACTATACACCGCTTAAAGACCACGAAATCAATGTCGGTTGGAAAGACTACAACATAACAAATGCAAGTGATGCAGTAATTACACCTTCTGCTCGATGTTCAAATACTGCTGCAATTACGGATGCGGTTTATAATCTCGAATTCAATGGTCGAAATACAATTCTCAACCGAATTTACGATTCAACCACATCTGCTTACATAGATGCTTCTTCAAAGTGGGATGTTTCTGCTTTGGAAACAGAATTCTCTGCAACAGCAGATGCATCTTTGAATAATAATTATGGTGCGGCTGTTGATAAGACAACATTGGATTATTCTTGGACTGATGCGGATGCAATTGCAGCAGATGTAAATATTCAAAATAAAGCCGAAGCTTGGGATGATTTATACATTGATGCAACAACAGGAAAATTTGCAGCAAAAGGACGTGATTCTTGGATTCAGTGCAACACAGGTACAAAAATCTATGTCCCTGTAAAAACAGATGCTGTAATCACGATTACAACATACAGTGCAAATGTATCAGCAACTGTTGGCGAATCAGCAACTGCAATTTCTTCTGGGGAC
>OCVV011256701.1_pt1 | contig 17055 bp, 14 predicted proteins | sample 1539721 | NCBI WGS metagenome assembly OCVV01 (sample SAMN02144230, study PRJEB22623) | gut metagenome | biome: sheep rumen | host: Ovis aries | place: New Zealand | reverse complement strand
TGCCTTCCAGAGCCTCATAGAGTGCTTCAAAGTCACTCTGCTGCATGGGTTCAATCTTAGCCAGAGCAGCTTCACGACCTTCTACAGTATCGGAGCAAATCATTTCACGGAACGCAGCGATTCTGCTCTCTTCGAAGAACATATGCTCTGTACGGCAGAGACCAATACCCTCTGCGCCGAGTTCTCTAGCCTTCTTAGCATCAGCAGGAGTATCAGCGTTTGTACGAACCTTGAGAGTTCTGTACTTGTCAGCCCAAGCCATGATACGACCGAATGTGCCGGCAATCTGTGCATCAACAGTCGGGATAATACCCTCATAGATATTACCAGTTGTACCGTCAATGGAGATTTCGTCCCCTTCGTTGAAGGTCTTTCCAGCCAGTTCGAACTTCTTGTTAGCTTCATCCATCTTGATGTCACCACAACCAGATACACAGCATTCACCCATACCACGTGCAACTACAGCAGCGTGAGAAGTCATACCGCCACGAACTGTCAGGATACCCTGTGCAGCCTTCATGCCTGTGATGTCTTCAGGGGATGTTTCCAGACGAACCAGAACAACCTTTTCACCCTTTTCAGCCCATGCAACAGCATCGTCAGCAGTGAAGACAACCTTACCAGCAGCAGCACCAGGGGAAGCACCCAAGCCCTTGCCCAGAGGTGTAGCAGCCTTGAGAGCCTTAGCATCAAACTGCGGATGGAGCAGAGTATCGAGGTTTCTGGGGTCAATCATTGCAACAGCTTCCTGCTCTGTTCTCATGCCCTCATCAACGAGGTCACAAGCAATCTGGAGAGCAGCCTGAGCGGTTCTCTTGCCGTTTCTGGTCTGGAGCATGTACAGATGACCATGCTCAACAGTGAATTCCATATCCTGCATATCTCTGTAATGAGCTTCCAGCTTTGCGCATACATCCTGAAAATCCTTGAATGCCTGCGGGAACTTTTCAGCCATTTCAGCAATAGGCATAGGAGTGCGGACACCAGCTACAACGTCTTCGCCCTGTGCATTGGTCAGGAACTCGCCCATGAGCTTCTTTTCGCCTGTTGCAGGGTCACGAGTGAACGCTACACCTGTACCGCAGTCATCGCCCATGTTACCGAATGCCATAGACTGTACATTAACAGCAGTACCCCAGCTGAAAGGAATATCGTTGTCACGTCTGTAAACGTTAGCTCTGGGGTTGTCCCAAGAACGGAATACAGCCTTGATTGCACCAATCAGCTGTTCCTTCGGGTCAGCAGGGAAATCAGTACCAATCTTAGCCTTATATTCAGCCTTAAACTGTCCAGCCAGTTCCTTGAGGTCATCAGCAGTCAGTTCAACGTCCTGCTTAACGCCTCTCTTTTCCTTCATCTGGTCAATCAGTTCTTCAAAGTACTTCTTGCCAACTTCCATTACAACATCAGAATACATCTGGATGAATCTTCTGTAGCAGTCCCAAGCCCATCTTACATTACCGGACTTTTCAGCAATGGAATCAACAACTTCCTCATTCAAACCGAGGTTCAGGATGGTATCCATCATACCCGGCATAGAAGCTCTTGCACCGGAACGAACAGAAACCAGCAGAGGATTCTCAACGTCACCGAACTTCTTGCCGGTAACTTCTTCCATCTTTGTGATGTTAGCTTCGATTTCAGCCATGATTTCATCACTGATACCGCCATCCTCATAGTACTGAGTACAAGCCTCAGTGGTGATGGTGAAGCCCTGCGGTACTCTGTCCTTGCCGAAGATGGAAGTCATTTCAGCGAGGTTAGCACCCTTACCACCAAGAAGCTCACGCATGGTAGCGTTGCCTTCGGTGAACTGATAAACATACTTTTTGCTCATTGGTATTACCTCCAATATGATTTTTCTGGAATGTCTGACACCTGCCAAAGCCCTGCCCGAACTAAGCCGAATCAGTACTTCCAGATTTACTTCTTTATTATACCATATTTTTCAAAAAAAATCTATCGTTTTTTGAGAGAAATTCAAGCCATATTTTACAGCACTTTGCACAAAAAACATGAATAAATTGAAAACTTTCAAAGAACAGAATGTGAAAAGCCCCCGAAAGCGTTTCAGGGGCTTGATTTTTTCTTGATTAGCTATAGATTGCCTTCATGATAATCGGATAGCATTCATCAACGATATTCATAGCTCTCATGCAGAGCTCAACCGCACTCTTTCCGATATTCTCCGTGTTGACAGCGAAATCATAAGCAGCAGTAACAGTATTGTCGTCGTCTGCTGTGAAACGCAGATAGCGGTACTTTCCGTTACATTCGTTGACTGCTACGCAAACAGCCGGCATCTTGTCAGCAGGAAACTTTGCGATATTGAAAATACGCATAGAAGCATCTGCATCATTGTCACGGGAAATGAACAGAATATCAAAGTCGCAGTTATCCCCTCTGATACCAGCAGTGACAGCACTGGATTCGTCACTTTCCTGAATACGGCACTTCAGGTCAGCCGCAATCATTGCATCATAAATTTCCTGTGTTGCTTGAAAAATCATGATTCATACCTCCTTCAGATAGAAACAAAATAAATTATTCTTCCCCTGCATACTGAATCAGTACAGGGTAAGCATCTTCCACGGCTCTGGAAGCTCTTGCAAGCAGTTCCAATGCAATCGGTCCTGTATTTTGCGCATTGAGCGGAACATCAAACGCAATACTAACTGTTTGTTCTTCCTCATCAATCGTGAACTTTGCATAACGATACTTGCAATTCAGCTTATTGACAGCATGAAGAAGAGGTGTTGTCAGCATCGGGTCATAGTGCACAAGGTCAGGGACACGAAGTGAAACATCATTGTCATTGTCCTTGGAAATGAAAAACACCTCAAAGCTGGTTGCTCTTCCAGTCATACCAGCAATCAAAATACTGGAATGGTCAAGTTCTTTTACAATGCAGTTCAGTCCAGCATCTTGAAACGCTTCGTAAATTTCACGGGTTGCCCTATACATTTTGCTCCCTCCTGTCCGTTGGATAGCTTAGGCTACTATTATAACATATTTTCTAAAGAATAGCAAGTAGTTTCTTTGAAATATGGATATTTTGACAAAAGATTGCTATTGATTATGTGCATATTGACTAAAATTTTTCACCATTTCCACGTTGCAAAAAGCTGAAATTTTTTCTTCGGTTCGTCAGGGTGTTCAGCAGTATATCTTGCGGAATATTCGTAGAAAGAGGCAATTCCAATAAGAATGATTCCTGCCAAGAAAAGGTAAATTCCCCAATGAAGCGAAGTCCAGAATTTCCACGTCATGCGAATGGTCATGAATACCAGCATTGCAAATCCCAGTGTGAACCAGCGTAATCTCTTGACGGCGAAACTCCCTGCCAGAATTCCAAAACTGAATACTACTAACAAAATTGCATCTGTGACATTTCCATATCCCAGACTTGCAAACAGTAACACTGTCATGGTAATGCAATACATCACAAATCGAGCCTGATGGACATTTTCTTTGTACGTTTTCGGAAGAATGAACAGCAATGAGAAAATAAACAGATGAACCGGAAATACATACATCAATATTTGTAATGTGTTAATGTCATTGATTCGCAAATCATAAATAATTTCAAACGGGTCTTCTACATTATGGAAAAAGATGGTCAGACAGCCGAATAATGATGCCAGCAATGCCGGAATGTATCGGTTTTGTACTCTGCCAATGTATAACAATGAATAGATTGACAGGAATAAGCAAACTAATATTGACGGATACCAGTTAATGATGGAAGCCACACTGAATATCGCCAGAACTCCGGTTAATAATGCCCAGTCAGTCTGTCGTTTGCCCTCTTCAGTGTTTCGGAACTGAGGGAGTAAAATTCTCCCTAAAATTGCCAATGTCGCCAGAATCGCCAGCAATAAGAACACCTGAACAATTTTCAATCCGCTTGTTCCATTGGGGATGGAAGATAAATAGCGCAAATTGTCAATCATTTCTCTTGCTGTGAAAAAGAACAGCACCAATTGAGGAACGGCGACTGCATTTCTATCTTTCCGCAGTAAGACGGCGGAAAATCCAAGCAGTATTACACATAACAGCAAGCCCCATGCAAAAAATCCGCTGTATTGCTCATCAAATCGGGAAGCTTCACTGAATGCAACCAGATATGCAGGTACAGCCACTAAAGATAATTCCACTGAAATCGTTTCCAAAAACGGCTTTGTTTCAGTTGTCCGCAGATGTTGCCACAAAAAGACCGTTTCCACAATGTACAGAATGCCGATTAACACCAATGTCAAAGCACAAATTTTATAGATTGACACTGAAGCAGTATTAAGTGTATTCTGGAATGCTGTTATTAAAAATACACATCCTGTCAGTGCACAGCCCTTTTCGAGTACAAATCTCCATTGCATATGTGCATACACCATCCCAGCCAACAGCCCCATTGCACAAATCCAGCTCATCCACAAAACCGGATTTTCCGTCTGCGTTGCAATGATTCCGGCACATGCGCCCATGGACACCCCGAAACACCAGAGTTTTTTGCTGATAAATGCCTGCACTAACAGCAATAATGCCGAAATCGCCAGCAATACTACAAATACATTTTTCTCCGGATAAGTCGCCCCTACAAATACTATCATCATGTAAAATATCATTGGCATGGTACTTGTCGGGAATGGGTGCTTTTCCATTTTCAACAGGAATACAATCGCCGTAATCATCAGAAATGGAAGCATCCACATCATATAATAATCATCTTGAAAAATACAAGTCAGTCCGCCTGCGAAGATGACAGGCAATGCAAAGAGAAAACCTCCGGCTTTGAAATTTTTCATGGTTTCCGGATTCAATTTTGGGATGTTCTCAAATGCCAGCATGAAAATTGATACAAGACCTGTCACCAGCAAAAAGGATTCCGCTTCTGAAAGAAAATCCATCGACGGAAAATCTGTAATCCCAATGCCAAAATACAGCATTGCCAATCCAAAACCAAATATACCCCAATGAAGATTTTTTCTCAAAAATCGCTCGTTCACAAACAAAATCGCCATTATCAGTGAAAGAATGACTTTCGTCAATGCATCTGCCCTTGTCAGGGTGAACAGGAACACATACAGCATCGGATACAAAAACCAGATACACGCTTTCGCTGTCGGGGTGTCGGGCTTGCGTTTCAAATACCATTCTGTCCAGAACGTTGCCACCACTGCAAATAGTACCCCTGCGACTTGATGGAACGTGTTTTCACGGAATACAATCACCGCTAAAAATTTTGTGAAGTAAAAATACGCTCCGGTAATGCCTGACAAACTCAGCCATGCCAAAAATTTACTTTGGTAATTGTACCGCCCAAGATATGCCGTCCCTGCAACACATAAATATATCACTGACTGTAATAATAATTTTCCGTCTCCGTGAAATGAGAACCAGTGCCCGAATAATTGAAACTGTCCGATTCCGCCCAATGCCAATGGTAAAAAAATACAGCCTAAAATATAGAATGCAAGCCCTGTCTTTGGCAGTTTCAGCACTTTTTCAGCAAGATGATTCACTCCAAAGGCAATGACACTCGCTGATAATAATGCAATCGCCCTGACCGGATTCGGCAATAATTCCCACGTACTTGTTAAGAAAATGACTCCGCCTAAAAATATGAATCCTACTCCGGCTATCAATAACAATGGAATGGGGGAAAAGGGCTTTTTCGGTTTGGGGGGTGGATTGAAATTGATTCCCTCCGGAATGGGTTGTACTTCGGGTTCATTTTGTTGTGGTTCTGATGTTTCATATAAATTTTCGTACAGATTGGATGGAGATTTCACAACCGGTTCAACTTTTTGGGGGATGGGGTCATGAACTTCCGGTTTTCCGTACAGATTCAAATAATCATCAGGTTTTTGATTCATAAACATTCGCCTCCTTGACATCATATATACGTTTGAGAACATGTTTTTTTATGGGAATATGAGAAAATTATTTTTTTCTCTGGCTGGCATACTGCCGGATTTCGTGATATTCTTCTGTTGTAATTTCGCCGGATTCCAGCATTTGGCGGAGTTCCGCTTCACTTGGTATGTCGCCTGTTGTGAAGTAATCTGTCGGGTCAGGCTCTGACATTATCACGGGTAAAATGCAGGAAATACCGCCTATCATTGAGAACAATCCCCAAATTACCCCAAATTGAGACACTCCCTCTAAAATTTCATAACAGAAAATTTTGATTAACATGGGAATAATGAAAATTGCATCAAATGCATTGATATCGTAGTCTGAAGGAACAGAATATGCACTGCCTTGAAAAAATATGGGAATTCCGAACAAAATAAGAATAATCCCTGTTATCATTTGTCGGTATGGGTGTAATGGTCTTTTGAATATTTTCATCCGGTTTTCCCCCTTATCAATATTTCGAACGTTCTACAATGTTAGTGACAGGGAACTGTAAAACATTACAAAAAAAACTGCTGTCTTGACAAAAAAGACAGCAGTATATTAAAAATATCACTTTTAATCGTGAACAAGTACAGGCATACCAACTTCTACCAATTCATACATCTGCTTTGCAACACTCAAAGAAAGGTTGCAACAGCCATGAGAACCATTATACATATAGATATTGCCACCATATGCACCTCTTGAAAGGTCATGGAAGCCACAGCCTAAATAGTTGAATGGCATCCAGTAATTAACGAACTGTTCGTAGCCTTGAACGGCATATGTACCAAGAATTCTGTCCTCTTCCTTCGACCAGATGTGGCACACGCCACGAGGTGTCCGACGCTCAGGGTTGGTTTCTGTACCGGTAACACAGTCGGCAGAAAGCTGTACTTCGCCGTCAATATATACCCATACGTGCTGTGCGGAAATATCAAGCTCTACATAAGTATCGCCGATGTCGTTCCGGTCACGGACGTAACCTCTATAAGTATATTCCGGCTCAACTACGACACTTTTTCCTTCTTTCATGAGGTTGACCAGCTGGTTGACGGTTGCCTCCTGATTGATGAGCCATCCATAATTGCTGGAGTAATTGCCATCCCATGGAACAGTAATTTTTCCGTCAAGAGTTGACATAAATTCACGGGGTTTTCCGTAGGTGTCTGTTTCGTCCGCCATTTCGGCAACGAATGCGCTGACTTTGTTTCGGTCAAAGGAAACTTCTCCATTCATATCCGTGATGATGTGTCCTTTTTCGTCGGTGGCTATCCAGTCAAGAATCATGGCACTGTCAACAATCTTTTTCCGGTCGGAAAAATCAAAGCTGATATTGCAGTGTGAAAACCCTTCGTAAACATCCATTTGCGGTGCTAAGTCTTTGGAAGTGATTTCGGGCTGATAATCGTCATAACAGCCGGAGTCCAGCATATTGATGGTGGTTACACCAAGGCGAAGCTGATTAGCCGTGTACTTCAAAAGGGTATAGACATTGAATTCATTTCCCAGAGATTCCGGCTCAATTTCGAAAGTTCCGTCACCATTCAGGACAATTTGTGCATTTTGTGATTTTTGGTCGCCCCAGTCGTAGGATGTAAGGAGCTGACAAAGTGCCGGTTCAGAGTAGACAAAATCAAAATTGACATTGTACTGTGTCGGTTTGAATAATTTTTTCACCCATTCATATGGATTTTCTGCGGCTGCATCCGTCAAAGCACCATTTGGAATGAAATATTTCCCCATAAATTCTTCAGAGGAGAATGTTGCCTGTTTCCCATCAGCGGCAACAAATGTGACTTCACAGATTCCGGCATTGTCAATCAGTGTATCTTCTGCTTCATCCATGCCCATGCCGTCAATTTTAACTGCGTTGACGTAGGTATTGGGCAGGAATTTTTCATGATAGGTATTTGCAACGAGAAAATAACTTGCCACTGCGGAGGCTGCCAGACCTACCCCAATGAAAGCCGCTATCAACTGCATGGAAATTCCCTTGACAGCGACAGTGTCGTCAGACTTCTTCTTTGATACAGTGGGGGCTTTGTTCGGGAGGGAAGTTTCTAAAACGTCGGAATCCTCTTCATCAGCAAATTCTTCCTCATCATCAACAAAATTTTCTTCTTCAAGAGCGGAAACTTCTCCCACCTCTTCTTTATCTTGGGTTGTGGGTTGTGGTTCTTCTTTTTCCGGCGCAACAATGCCGACAGTTTTAGTAGGCTTTTCGGTCTTCCGTGGTTCAGCAGTCTTTACAGCTGACGTGATTTCGGAAACAGGGATTTCTTTGGTATCTGCGCCAGCCTGAATTTCACGCTCATTTTTGACAGGTTTTGCGGGAGCGGTTTCGGGCTTATCAGCAGTTTCCGTCTGCTGGTTGTTTACATTTGCCAAAGCTGCTTTAATCTTTGCCATTTTCTGCTTACGGGCGTCAGCAGTTTTTTCTGAGACAGGAGCAGTCACCGGAGCTTTTTCAGTTTCAGCGACTTCTGAACTTTCTTCCTGTTTCGGGGACTTTTCCATAATCGCATTGATAAGCGCATCCAGTTCTTTCTGATTCTGCACAGTCATCATCCTTTCCAAGTACATACACAAAATTGACGGACAGCAGGAAACTGCACTGTCTACTTTTAGTATATCACATTCTGATTTGTAATGAAATGAAAATTGAATTACAATTTCGTAACAAATTGTAACTTTTTTAAGAAAGAACACCGCCGAATGATAACGGCGGTATCCTGTATGCTTGATTATACTTCTGCATCAGTAGGAACAATAATTTCCTCTGTGGGAGCTGGTTCTGTGGGGTCAATGACTTCCTCAGCCGGTTCAGTTTCATCTTCGTTGGGTGGGATTTTGTCATTGCTTGTGGGGTCAACGATTTCCTCAGTTGGTTCAGTTTCGGGCATATCAGTTGTCGGCTCTAAATCGTCATTTTCAGTAGGCTCAGGAGTCGGCTCATCAGGATTGTTGATGTATGTACCGAATACCTTCTGCTTTACAATGGCAAGGTCAATGACGTTCACCTTTTCGTCTCCGTTCACATCAGCAGCAAGGGCCTGTTCCTGTGTAAAGGAAGCCTGTTTGACAATGTACTTCTGCAATGCAATGACATCAAGGAGGGATGTTTCACCATCGCCGTTTACGTCGCCGTTGCCGGAATTATCGGGAAGGAGGTTATTTTCCTTCATGAAGTCCTGAACAGCGGTGGAATTGCTGACGATTTCGATATTGGTGTCAGGGGCGGGGTTTGCGCCCTCGCTGTATCCGATTGCATAATCGCCAACTTTCGTCACACCATCCGGAATAACCAGAGGATTCAGGGAAGAACAGCCAGCAAGTGCGTACTGCTCAATCTTGGTAACACTTTCCGGAATATTCAGAGTTTCCAGAGATTTGCAGTTATAGAGAACATGGTTTGTCAAACTGGTCAGGTTGCTGGGAAGTGTCACATCTGTCAAGGAAGTGCATCCGGCAAATGTCCAGATACCAATATTTTCAAGCTCGCCTTCAAATGTTGCACTCTTCAAGCCGTCACATCCGCAGAATACATAACCGCCGATTGATTGCAAAGAAGCCGGAATAACTACGGTTTCCAAAGCATCACAATCATAAAATGCATAGTTTCCGATTCCGGAAAGACCCTCCGGAAGTGTCACGGAAGCAAGGTCTGTACATTTGCAGAATGCATATGCACCAATCTTGGTAACTGTTGACGGAATATTGACAGAAGTCAGGGCGGAACAGCCATAGAATGCATTGTCACCGATTCTGGTTAATGTCGGAGGAAGGGCAATTTCCTTCAGAGCTGTACAGAAACTGAATGCAGTATTGCTGATAATCTTGATGCTGTCCGGAATGATAACCTCTTCCAGAGCGGAACAGTCAGAAAATGTATTCATATTGACAATATCGCAACCGGAAGAAAGCTTGACGGAAGTCAGTCTTTTGCAGTTGTTGAATACTTCGTTGTCTACTCTTGTGACATTGTCTGGAATTTCAATTGCAACCAGTCCAGAATAAGAGAATGCACCCATACCAATGGATTTGCAGGTTGACGGAATCGAAACTTTTTCAAGGTTGCTGTCCAGATATGCAAAGAAAGACGGAATATTGGTAATACCCTCTTCAAAGGTAATGCTTTTCAGTTCCGGACAACCACTTGCAACATAACTACCCATCAAGGTTACTGAACCCGGAATGGTGAGTTCTGTCAAGGCACTGCAATGAGAAAAGGCTTCATTTCCGAGGTTGGTCAGTCCCTGAGGCAGTGTAATGGTTTTCAGGCTTTCGCAGGAAACAAACGCATCATCACTGATGGTGGTGACACCTTCCATGCCCACAACTTCTTCCAGTGCAGTGCAATTGCTGAACGCATTCACGCCGATTCTGTTGACAGTACTCGGAATGGTGACTTTTTTCAGATTCTTTTTCCCCTGAAATGCTTCTTTGTAAATAACTTCTACAGGAAACGTCAGACCAGATTTTTCGTCGGTTATTTCGGACGGAACTTCAAATTCAGTCAGTTCGTCATTGTCCAAAGAAATAATCTGCATGTAGCCAGCCTGTACGTACTGGAAAGTATAATTCCCTTCTGCATCCTGATAGTATCTTGTAGGTTTCCAGCCAACTTTTACGTCTGCATCTGCTGCGGAAACACTGAAATCACTGGTCAATACTCCAGTTTGTTCCAGAACAGGCGCACCAATTCCGAAGACCAGCACGAACGCAAGCGCACCAGCGGCAATTCTTTTCTTGTTCATCAAAAATCTTCCTCTCTTTCAAATATTTGGCAATGGTATCAGTCTTTCACAATATAATCCTTCGCCCCTCTGCAAAAGATATATTCACTCTCATTATAACCGATTGCAAGGCATTTTGTCAAGAGATAGAAGTATTCTTTTGAATGTCGGATTGTGAAAAAAATGCATTCGAAATTTGTGCATTTTTGCCAAAATCAATCGTTTAAGATTTTGGGAGCTTCTGCGTTTTCCAGTTCAAACTGCTTTTGAATGCGTTCATCCCTCGTGTCAAAAATTTGCCATACGGATAGAATTGCAAGCAAAAAAGCCGGAACTATTACAGGAAAGATTCTGTCATAATACATTTCGCTCACTGGTTTCATGTTTTCGCCGATTCCTGAAAAATTCTGGTCGGCATAGGCGGTAAATTTTGAAAGGATTGTCATGCAGGTCACACAGCCGATACAGGCGGAAAGCATCGAAATAATGTTTAATTTCCAGAATTTTGCCTTTTTCCCGAACAATAACAAAACCGTCCCGAAACACAACAGCCCTCCGCCGATGTACATTCCAATAGAAAAATTCCGGAAGATTGCCGGATAATTACCGGAATTGAAATTATACATCCATCCCGTCGCCGACATCATCACCATGAAACATGGATAAATCAGCGTTGTAATGACAAGAATCACTTTCAGAAATATTTGCAATACTTTTTTCATTGATATGACCTCTTTTCAGATTTCTTTCCATTCATAAAATATCATGAATCGGTTCAAACTAATTTCGTGCATGAACCATGCACAGAAAGCAGGTGAAACATGAGAAGGAAATTTTTGACAGCTTTGATAGCTGTGGGATTGTTTGCATTTCCAAGCAGTCTCTCTCTTTACTATCATACCCATCTTTCCGACAGATATTATACCCGACAGAATGAGCCGTTAGAGCTTTCCACGCTGTTCCCTGTGAGTGCTGAACCGTGTCCGACTGTTACAGCTGTTTCGCAGACAGGCGACACCGTTCAGCGGACAGTATTCCGCTTATTCGGGATTTTCCCCATCAAAACGGCGGAGATTCAACCCATTTCAGAAGTGAGGCTTGTTCCGTGCGGTCAGCCGTTCGGGGTGAGGATGCTCATGGATGGTATCATGGTGATAGGTTTCGGAGAGGTTGCCGGAAAATCAGGACATTGCTGTCCGGCTGTGACTGCCGGATTGCAGGAAGGTGATATTATCCGCCAAGCCAATGACAGCCCGATTCAGTCAACAGCTGATTTCCGTGAACTGGTTGCTGAGGGGAAAGAATTGCTGTTGACCGTTGAGCGTGACGGCGAAATCATGGAAATTCCCCTGAAACCAGAATATTCTCTTATCAACCAATGTTTTCAGACTGGATTATGGGTCAGAGACAGCACCGCAGGAATCGGAACACTGACTTACTTTGAACCCGAAACCGGATATTTCGGCGGATTAGGTCACCCCATCTGCGACCCCGACACCGGAGAGGTTATCCCCCTTGCAAGCGGTGAGGCGGATACTGTCACCATCAGCGGAGCGGTGGCAGGGTCTGCCGGAATCGCCGGACAATTGCAGGGCTATTTTTCCGGAGATGCACCCATCGGGACACTTTACTGTAACAGCTGTTACGGCGTTTTCGGGCAATTGTACCAAATACCCGATGTTCCCTCTATTCCTATGGCATTGAAACAGGAAATCACACTCGGAGAAGCTGTCATCCTGACAACCGTTTCCGGCGATACCCCGCAAGCTTACACTGTTGAAATTGTTTCGATTGATTACACGGAAGATACCAGAAATATGGTGATTGAAGTCACAGATGAACGATTATTACAGAAAACAGGCGGAATTGTGCAGGGCATGAGCGGAAGCCCTCTTTTACAGAATGGTCATGTGATAGGGGCGGTCACTCATGTGTTTGTCAGCAATCCGGCGCAGGGTTATGCGATTTTCGCCGAAACCATGTATGAATATATGCACAAGCCTTCCGGCTTTTCATGAAAATAAAAGAAATGGCACTGCCGGTAAAGGCAGTGCCAGCAATCTGCAATTTTTCCTCAGGAATCAAACCTCAAGAATGCAATGTCAAAGTCTGTCTTATCTGGTTTCGTCGCTGAAACCGCTCTCAACCAGCTCAACCAAAGCTTCAACAGCAGGCTGTTCATCAACGCCATCAGCAATGATGCGGATGTCTGTTCCGCCTACGATACCCAGTGAAAGGATACCCAGCAGACTCTTGGCGTTTACTCTGCGTTCCTTCTTTTCAATCCAGATAGAAGACTTGAATTCATTAGCCTTCTGGATGAAAAATGTTGCCGGTCTTGCGTGCAGACCTACCTGATTCTGAACTGTTACATCTTTTACAAACATATCAAACTCTCCCATCTTTCTGTGATTGTTTCAATCCACACCGTAGCCCTGATGATGTCAAAAATTAAACCATGATGATTCTGTTATCTGAATGTAATGTGTTTTGGCTTCCTGTGTATACTGTTATTATACAATCAAAATTTAATTTCGTCAATGGTTTTTTTGCACAAGAAACCGTTTTTTGTAAAAATTCTACGGTTTGACAAAATACCAGATGTATTACCTCTCAGGTCTTTGTATATTATCACAATAATATCTTTTGTGAAATATCTTATCCGTATGAGACAAATTTCAACTGCTTTTTTTGGTAATAGTGCTAAAAAAAATCCATAAACCGGAAATGATTTACCCCTGTTGCTTTTCTCTGCGAAAATTATTCTGAAACAGATAATTACAGACAGCAAATTTGATTTGTGCAAAATTTTGCTGTCTGTAGTATTGGTTCAATTGTAAAATATTTTCAGCCATTTCAATTTTGGAAACTGTGAAAATTGGATGATGATTACAGAAAAAAGCAATGTCAATGCCAGAACAATTAAGAAGAAAAGACAGCTTCTTTCAATTAAGGTATCTTTCACATAGTCAAATAATACTGACTTGATTCCTGCATGAATGAAATAAATTAAAGTGCTCATTTTCCGGAGTTGCTGATAAATGGGGTGAGGCGGTAATTCTACCTGAATCAGCCACGAAAAAGCAAAGAATACAGCTGGAATTAGACATAAATACATATCATTTTCCCGAATTGAATGCAAGGATTTTAACACATACATTTCAATCACTAGTAAAATCATGGAAACTATAAAGCCTGTCAGGGACTTGATTTTTGATAATCTTCCATCATGATAGGCGAACGCCACACCAATTGCCACGAAAACAAATGCATCAAATAAACCGTTTCGGGTTGTCGAAATGATATCTTCTACAAGTTTGAGCAGTTTCCATACTGTGGGAAATGCCTGTTGTAACGGCTTTATCAGAATAAACCACGACTGCGCCAATAGTCCCACAAAATACAAAATTCCTGAAAAAATCAAAATCTTCCGGACTGAGATTTTGCGGAGTAGCAAAAACGAAATCAGTATGACCGCAAAAATCGTTGCCGGAAGATACCATAAATGGTAGTAACTCCCCACAAATACAAAGTTTCGGGCATACTTGAACAGTTCATAGAAAATTCCCTTGTCGCTGTGAATGATAGAATAAATTATAAACGGCAGATAAACCGCCGACCAGATGAGATATAATTTTCCAAGATGGATGGCATATTTTTTTGTGGGTGAAAAATCAAATTGCTCCGTTGTTTTCCGATATAGAAAAAATCCCGAACATACGAAAAAGAATGGTACGGCGATCCGTGTTAAGCAATTCTGAATATAATCATTGAAAGTATCAATTAAAACAGAATTTTCCTCAGGAGGATGCCCGAACGGGGCAACGTGTATCATAACAACCATGACAGAACATATCAATTTTGCCAAATCAATGGCATTGTAATTTTTTCGGGGAGCATTTGTTTCTGTCATGTTTCGGATTCCCCATCTTTTCGATTCCATTTTTCCAACATATCAGGGCGTTTTTCTCTGGTGACACGGAGACTTTCTTCCCTGCGCCACTGCTCAATTTTGACGTGATGACCGGAAAGCAGGATTTCCGGCACGGCTTCGCCCTCCCAGATTTCCGGTCTGGTGTACTGCGGATATTCCAGCAAGCCGGAAAAATGGCTCTCCTCTTCAAAGGCAAGGGCTGAGGGTAACACCCCATGACACATTCTTGCAATGGCATCTGTTAAAACCAGTGCCGGCAATTCTCCGCCTGTCAGGACATAATCACCAATCGAAATTTCTTCATCCACAATCTTGTCAAGAATCCGCTGGTCAACTCCTTCATAGTGTCCGCAAAGGAGAAATAAACATTCTTCCTCTCCCATCTGCGAAAGGCGGACAGCTGTATTCTGTGTGAGGGTCTTTCCCTGCGGTGACAGGTAAATCACATAGGGATTTTTACCCAATTCTTCACAGACCGCTTTCCAGCATCTGTGAATGGGGTCAGCCTGCATGACCATTCCCATCCCACCACCAAAAGGCTTGTCATCTACACGACGGTGTTTGTCAGTGGTATAATCACGGATATTCCGGCAGTGAATTTCCAGTGCACCGGATTTTCTCGCCCTGCCGATAATACTTGACGAAAGATAGGCTTCACACATTTCAGGAAAAAGCGTTGCTATTTCAATCCGCATCGTCAAACAATCCTTTCAGGGGGCGAATGGTCATCGTTCCATTTTCGAGACTGGTTTCAAGAACCACTTCCGGAATGGCTGGTGCAAGATACTCTTTTTTGTCCTCTTCATTCCAGATGGAATAGACATCATTTGCGCCTGTCTGCATCACATCACGGATAGTTCCCCAGATTTTACCAGTATCCGCATCAATGACTTTCAAGCCGATTAAATCCTGAATGAAATAACAGCCCTCTTCCAGTTCAACTTCTTCCCTGTCCATATAGAGAACTGTTCCACGGAGTTTTTCAGCCTGATTTCTGTCTGTGCATCCTTCCAACTGCATCAGAACCACATTCCCCTGAATCCGTGCATTCAGGACGTTGACGGCATTTTTACCGTTTTTGTCTGTATACAGCGTATCAAACGAACACAAAAACGCCGCATCGTCACACCAAGGGTAGACTTTCACCTCCCCATGCAGACCATGGACGTTTGTGATTTTTCCGATTTCTAAAAACTGTTTCTGTTTCATAATTGACTCCAGAATCAGCCGATTTCAACAGCGACATTCTCCAGACCATATCTGGATGCACTGGAACGCATAATTGCACGGATTGCTTTGGCAATTCTGCCCTGTTTCCCGATAACTCGCCCCATATCGTCATCAGCTACATTCAGATGAAATACAACTGTTCCCTCTTCGTCGGGTTCATCCTGTGTAATCTGAATTGCTTCCTTGTCGTCAACAAGTCCGGAAACGATTGTAAAAAGTAATTCTTTCATATTTTCCTCCAAAATGCGACAATCGGAGATGAAGCCCCTGAAAGGCTTCCCCTCCGCTTCGCTGATGATTAAAGAACGCCTTCCTTTTTCAGAAGTCCCTTAACGGTATCAGTCGGCTGTGCGCCCTTGCCAATCCAGCTCTTAGCCTTCTCAACATCAACCTTCACAACAGAAGGTTCTTTTGTCGGGTCATAATAACCGAGTTCCTCAATGAATCTGCCGTCTCTCGGATAACGAGAATCAGCAACTACAATACGATAGAAAGGAGCTTTCTTAGCACCCATTCTTCTCAGTCTGATTTTTACTGCCATTTGTTTTCACCTCCATGTGAAAATGTATTTATATCAAGCGGAATTTCCGCATTGACAGCATTACTTTTTCTTTGCCGGCGGATTATTCGGGTTATCGAAATTCATGCCAGCGAAAGCACGTCTTGCCTGACGCATCATGGCTTTGTTTTTCTTGCCATTTTTGGGAGTAAAGCGTTTCATGAGCTTTTGCATTTCTGCGAACTGCTTCAAAAGGCGGTTCACGTCTTCTACCTTTGTACCGCTTCCGGCTGCAATTCTGCGCTTTCTTTGCGGGTTGATAATAGAAGGCTTTGCACGTTCAGCAGGGGTCATGGATAAAATCATTGCTTCCAGTCGATAAGAGTACCTCTCATCAAGGGCATCTTCCGGAATTTTGTCACCCCCCGGAAGCATGGAAACAATCGATTTCAGAGAACCCATTTTCCGGATTTGCTTCAACTGGTCAAGCAAATCATTCATGTCAAATCCTTCAGATGTGATTTTCTTTGTAAGCTTTTCTGCATCTTTCTTGTCAATAACGGTTTCTGCACGTTCAATCAGGGAAAGTACATCACCCATTCCCAAGATTCTGGATGCCATTCGGGACGGATGGAACAATTCGAAATTATCCAGCTTTTCACCAGTTCCCACGAATTTGATGGGCTTACCAGTTACCGCCAATACAGACAATGCTGCACCGCCTCTGGTATCGGAATCAAGTTTCGACATCAAAA
>OCVV011219092.1_pt1 | contig 17062 bp, 14 predicted proteins | sample 1539721 | NCBI WGS metagenome assembly OCVV01 (sample SAMN02144230, study PRJEB22623) | gut metagenome | biome: sheep rumen | host: Ovis aries | place: New Zealand | reverse complement strand
AAAATTCATCTCCGAAAAGGAAACAAAGGCGATCATCAAAAAACTGCTGAATCTGGTCAGCATGAATGATGCCCGACTGCTCGAACGAGACGTACATGTGCCGGGGCGGATCAAGAACATGAACGAAAGCGTCTATTACACAGTAGACGAGATTTTTCATGCGATTAATCTTGATCATCAGCTCCGGTTTCATTATTTCTGTTGGGATCTGCAAGGCAAAAAGGAACTCCGTCGGAATGGGGAATATTATAACGTGAGTCCATGGAATCTCATTTATGATGATGAGAAATATTATTTGGTGGGGTATGACCATCTTCATAAGGAGATCCGCCACTACCGGGTAGATAAGATGCTGGATGTGGAAGAAGTTGAACTGAAGCGGAAAGGTGTTACGAAATTCCGGCAGGTCAATAAGGCGAAGTATACTCAGCAACATTTCAGGATGTATGGTGGAGAGATTCAGACTGTAACTCTGCTCTGTGAGAATGAGATGTCGAATGTCATCGTGGATCAGTTCGGACATAAAGTGAAGATGGTGCCGGTGGATGAAAATCATTTTACCGTGGATGTAGATGTTGCGGTGAGTGAGCAATTTTATGGATGGCTGATCGCCCTGGGTGAAAGGGTGAAGATTACCGGACCGGAGGATGTGGTTGGGAGGATGAAGGAGATAGTAACAAGACTGAATATAAAGTATATGTGATTAAGTCAAGGGGTGTGCCATGAATCTATATGTTGGGGTGACAGATTATAAATGGTATAGGTTTATCAGTGAAAGAAAACTAGACGAAGTCAATTTTTGGAAACCTGGTACACAGCCGTTCAAGGCCTTGCAACCAGGTGAGTTATATCTTTTTAAACTTAAGGCACCCTATAATTGTATCGTTGGGGGTGGATTCTTCGTAAAGTATAGTAGGATTCCGCTATATTTGGCTTGGGATGCATTTAAGGAGGGCAATGGTCGGAGTTCCCTACGCGAGTTGAAGGATACCATTGTTAATTACAGAAAGAAAAATGGAATGGATATAACCGATCCTAACATCGGATGCATTATCCTTTCTGAAGTCTTTTATTTTAATAGAGACGAATGGGTAACGGTTCCTGATGATATGGGGAAATGCACTGTTCAAGGAAAGACATATCCTATAGATACGCCTTCGGGAAGAAAACTTTATATGCAGGTTCAGGAAAGATTGGGGAATAATACTGAGATCGTTAGGGAAGAAAACAAGTATGGTTATTCATTGACTAAACACCGGATAGGGCAAGGGGCTTTTCGAGTTCTTGTCACGGACAATTATCAAAGGCGATGTGCTATTACCGGAGAGAAGACTCTGCCGGTGCTGGAAGCTGCGCATATTAAACCTGTTTCAGAAAATGGACCATATATTGCCAGCAATGGGTTACTTCTGAAATCGGATTTTCACACCCTGTTTGATGATGGATATATCACTATCGATTCAGACTACCGCATCGATGTTAGTAAACGATTGCATGATGATTATGGAAATGGTCGGGATTATTATAAGTATCATGGTCAAATACTGAGTGTATTACCAAAATCTGAGGATAGCAAACCATCAAAAGAGTTTTTGCGTTGGCATAATGAAAATGTTTTTTTAGGTTGATGAAGGAGAATAGTACTATGCCTAATGATAAGTTTAATGCTGTAGGGACTAATATAGCAGAAAAGGCGACAGTAATCTGGAACGTGGCGGATATGCTGCGTGGACCGTTCAAGCCACATGAATATGGCCTGGTAATACTTCCTATGACTGTCGTGAAACGGTTTCATGACTGCCTGCTTCCGACACATGAGGCTGTGTTGGAACAGTATGAAAAAGTGAAGAGCTTTGCGGTGATTGATGGATTTCTTACAAAGGCATCCGGGTATCAGTTCTATAACACGAGCAAGTATACGTTCACAAAGCTACTGGCAGATCCAGAGAATATCGAGGCAAACTTCAGGGATTATCTGAATGGTTTCTCTTCAAATGTGCAGGATGTGCTCTCTAAGTTTGATTTCGAGAGTATTATAAAGCGTCTTGTGGAGAGCAACACGCTTTATTTGGTGATTAAAGAATTCAATTCTCAGAAGGGATACCTTGGCCCGGATAAGATCAGTGCAGTTGATTGTGGTTATGTATTTGAGGATCTTGTGCGGAGGTTCTCTGAGTCCTTCGGTGAAGAGGCTGGGGCACACTTTACCAGCCGGGACATTATCTACCTGATGACAGACATACTTCTTTCTGATGCAGATTTATCGAAGAATGGAAATGTCACAGTATATGATATGGCGATGGGTACTTCACAGATGCTTTCATGTATGGAAGAACGTATCCATGAGTTGAACAGTGAAATGGATGTAACTTGCTTTGGGCAGGAGTTCAATCCATCCACCTTTGCCATCGCTAAAGCGGATATGATGATTCGTGGTGGGGATCCGAACAATATGCGGTTTGGTGATACACTGTCGGAGGATCAGTTTAGCGGATATAAGTTCAAGTATATCATTTCCAATCCCCCTTTTGGTATTGACTGGAAGCGGGAACAGAAGAAGGTGGAAGAGGAAGCGGCTAAGGGTGAATTGGGCCGTTTTGCGCCTGGCCTTCCGAAAATCTCTGATGGTCAGCAGCTTTTTGTGTTAAATGGACTTTCAAAGCTTTCCAACGATGGAAAGATGGCAATCATTCAGAATGGTTCTCCGCTGTTTGCAGGTGATGCGGGCAGTGGGCCTTCGGAGATTCGCAGATACATTATCGAAAATGACTGGCTGGACGCAATCATCCAGCTTTCTACTGATATGTTCATGAATACTGGTATCAGCACCTATATTTGGGTTCTGAATAAGAATAAGTCGGGTTATCGTGAAGGAAAGGTTCAGTTAATCGATGCTTCTCATTGTGGTGAGCAACGTCGTAAATCCATTGGTAGTAAGCGGAATGATGTGACGGATTTTTGCCGTGAATTGATCATCAAGGCGTATGGCGAGTTCAAACATGATGCGGTCTATGGGGATAAGAACGGTATTTACTGTCAGAGTAAAATCTTTGCTAACGAAGACTTTGGCTATAGTAAGATTGTGGTTGAACGCCCGACATTGGATGAGGATGGAAAGCCTGTTCTGAAGAAAGGTAAGCTAGTGGCTGATGCAAATCTCCGTGACACGGAAAATGTACCACTTAAGGAAGATATCGATGCTTATTTTGAAAGAGAAGTACTTCCATATGCACCAGATGCATGGATAGATAAGAAGAAAACAAAGATTGGTTATGAAATACCTATGACTAGATATTTCTATGAATATCAAGCTCCTGAAAAGGTTGAGGATATAGTGCAGAGAATTAGTGTTCTAGAAAATGATATTCAGGAAAGTCTTAAAGCATTATTCGGAGGTAAGGATAATGAGTAGGAAGATGAAGGATTCTAGAGTAGAATGGATAGGTAATATCCCTGAAAATTGGAATGTGGGAAAAATAAAGTATTTTTATGACTGTTTTGATGGAAAGCGTATTCCTATAAATGCGTCTCTAAGAAAAAGTGGGCCATACCCTTATTGGGGGGCTGGTAGCATTATGGACTATGTGGATGATTATTTGTTTGATGAGGAATTGGTTCTTTTGGGAGAAGATGGGGCTCCATTCTTTGATTATACTAGACCGGTAGCATTTTTGGTTAATGAGAAAATATGGGTAAATAATCATATTCATGTATTGAAACCGAAAAATATAGATAGTAAATATTTTGTTTATTACCTGAATAATGTTGATTATAAAACTTATATAAATGGTAGCATTTTAAATAAACTCACACAAAGTAATATGAATAATATAGCGTTTGTCATTCCGCCTATTAATGAACAGCAAAAAATAGCAAATTATCTTGATGATAAATGTGGAGAAATTGATAATATAATCTCCAAAACTCAAGCATCCATTGAAGAGTATAAAAAGCTTAAGCAATCTATTATCACTCAGGCTGTTACCAAAGGTGTTCGTGGTGATAGAGAGATGAAAGATAGTGGAATTGATTGGGTAAAAGAAATACCTAAAGAATGGAATTCCATAAATCCTAAAGCTTTATTTATACAAAGGAAAGACAAGGCTCAAGAGGGAGATAAGCAACTTACAGCTAGTCAATCACTTGGTGTAATTTTTCAAGATGAGTATATGAGATTAACTGGGACAAAGATTGTTACAGTAGAAAAGGATTTTAGTATTTTAAAACATGTAGAGGCAGGAGATTTTGTGATTAGTATGAGGAGTTTTCAAGGCGGTCTGGAATACAGTGAAAATACTGGTTCAATTAGCTCTGCCTATGTAATGTTAATACCTAATAAGAATAAAGTATATGACAGGTATTATAAATGGTTGTTTAAATCTTCTGTCTATATTAATGCCTTACAAAGTACATCAGATCTAGTAAGAGATGGTCAGGCTATGAGATACTCTAATTTTGTAAAGGTTAGACTATTCACTGTTCCTTTGGATGAGCAAATCGAGATATCTGAATATCTCGATAGAAAATGTTTTCAAATAGATGAATTGATTCGTCAAAAGGAATTGTATTATAAAGAACTTGAGAATTATAAAAAATCATTAATATACGAATATGTCACAGGTAAGAAGGAAGTGGTCTGATGACACATGATCAGCATGTTGTACCACAGGTATACCTTAAGAATTTCGCTGACGGAAAGAAGTGTTATGTAATAGATGGCTATGGCAAGATTAGTCCAAAAAGCATTGAAGGCATCTGTTATGAGAATGATTATTACGAGCTAAGGGATTCTGAGGGTAAAATAGTATACGAAAATCTGTTTGAGAGTGGCGTATATCAAAAACTTGAAACATCATATTCTAATTATCTTGAAGATCTATTTCTCGCATTGAAAACAGATAATGTAAAGAGGTTCTTGAAACTAGAAGATAACAGCCTGTGTTTAATTACATGGATGGTTATTATGTTATTAAGAAATCCCTTGGCGTTTTCAATGACTCCAGAAATTGGAAGAGAAATGGAGATAGAATGGAACGATATACAGGCACATAATAATGCGATATTAAGTTTGACTGCACTGGAAAATATATCGAGGGCTCTGTATAAAACGCATAAAGTAGTTTTCTTAAAAAATGATACAGATATAAGCTTTTTGACAGGTAATTATCCAAGCATAATTATGAATGATAAATGCGGTAAGATAAGAGGGTATATGCCTTTATCGCCAGAGTATTATGTGTTACTTATTGATAAAGGTGATAAGGAGTTGAAAGAGTTTTCGGTTTCTTTTGCTATAAAGCCGATAATTGATCATTATAATATAGCATTAATAAGAAGTACTATTCATATCGAAACGGATGTGAAACATAAATATATCATTTCAAACGATAGAAAAACATTGGAATATTATCAGGAATATATTCAGAAATCTTTGGCTAAAAAATCTCAATAGGGAGGCACTTATGGGAGTTACGGTTACAAGTGAAAAGCAATTTGAATCCGATATTGAAGCTTTTTTTCTCTCTTCGGCGGGAGGATACACAAGGAACAGTGATATATATGATCCAGCACTCGGCTTATATCCTGCTACGCTGATCCGGTTCATTCAGAATACGCAGCCAAAAGAATGGAAGCGATTCACCATGCAGAATGCAACTGATCCGGAGCGGAAGTTTTGCCTCGCGTTTAATACTGCCTGTGATATGGATGGGTTGATTTATGTTCTACGTCATGGTTTCAAACATCGTGGCATTTCTTTTCGTGTGTGTTTTTTCAAGCCGGAATCCAGCTTAAATCAGACGGCTGTGGAACTGTATGAACAGAATGAAATCACCTGTAATCGTCAGTGGTATTATTCTGCGGATAATCATAATTCGGTGGATATGGTCATTGCCGTAAATGGTATTCCAGTATTTGCATTTGAACTGAAAAACCAGTACACCGGCCAGAATGTTGATAATGCGAAGCGTCAGTGGATGTATGACCGTGATCCGCGTGAGATCTGTTTTCAGTTTAACAAGCGTATTCTTGCATATTTCTGTGTGGACCAGTTGGAAGTGTGGATGACTACCAAACTGGAAGGAAAGGACACGTTCTTCCTGCCGTTCAATCAGGGATCAAATGGTGCCGGAAATGACGGTGGGAAAGGGAATCCATCGAATCCGGATGGATATCCTACGGCATACCTTTGGGAGAATGTGTTCCAAAAGGATAGCATGATGGATATTCTCCAGAAGTTTATCCATTTACAGGTGAAGGAAGATAAGAAGCTGATGCCGGATGGCTCAGAGCGGATCACAAAGAAGAAAACACTGGTGTTCCCGAGATATCATCAGCTGGATGTGGTACGCAAACTAATTGCGGATGTGTCAGAGAATGGTGCAGGAGTAAACTATCTGATCCAGCACAGCGCCGGTTCTGGAAAGTCCAATTCCATTGCGTGGACTGCATACCGTCTTGCTTCTTTGCATAATGAGGATAATCAGGCGATATTCAGTAGTGTTATCGTAGTAACGGATCGTACGGTGCTGGATGCTCAGTTACAGGAAACTATTTCAGGATTTGATCATACGCTTGGGTCCGTGGAAACGATTGGCGAGGATAAAAACTCTCAGGACCTTAAGAATGCCATTAACAATGGTGCAAGGATCATTGTTACTACATTGCAGAAGTTCCCTGTGATCTATCAGGAAGTGGATCAGGTGGCAGGAAGAAACTTTGCAATCATTGTAGATGAAGCACATTCTTCCCAGACAGGAACGTCGGCAATGAAACTAAAGGCCGCACTTGCAGATACGGAAGCTGCCTTGCGTGAATATGCGGAGATTGAAGGTAAGGCAGAGGATGAGATTGATAAGAATGACAAGCTGATTCAGGCTATGCTTACGCATGGCAAGCATCCGAACCTGTCTTTCTTTGCATTTACGGCTACGCCCAAAGCGGCTACGTTGGAAATGTTTGGTGAACCCTGGGAGGATGGCTCTTTCCACCCTTTCCACGTTTACAGCATGAGACAGGCCATCGAAGAGGGATTTATTCATGATGTTCTGAAGAACTATATGACCTATGATACATGTTTCAAGATCATAAAAAATACGGTGGATAATCCGGAGCTTCCGGAGAGCCGTGCGACAAAGGTGATAAAGAAGTACGAGCGCCTTCATCCGTACAATATCAGCCAGAAGTCGCAGATCATTGTGGAGACTTTCCGCGAAACAACCAGACATAAGATCGGTGGCCGTGGGAAGATGATGGTAGTAACGGATTCGCGTCTTGCTGCAGTTCGGTATTTCCATGAGATCAAGAGATATATTGAGGAACAGCAGTATTCCGATATGGATGTTTTGACTGCGTTTTCGGGTTCTGTACAGGACGGAGAGAATGAATACACGGAATCCGGACTGAATGTAAGAAAAGACGGAAGCCATATCTCAGAGACGCAAACGAAAGCAGAATTCCATGACAACTTCAACGTTCTTGTTGTAGCTGAGAAATATCAAACAGGATTTGATGAACCACTTCTTCATACAATGATCGTAGATAAGAAACTGAAGGGGGTTAAGGCAGTACAGACCTTGTCGCGTCTGAATAGAACCTGTCCTGGAAAGACAGACACATTTATCCTTGATTTTGCAAACAAGAAGGAGGATATCCTAAAGGCGTTCCAACCTTTCTATCAGGAGATTAGTCTTGAGCAGGAAGTGAATGTTGATCTGATCTACAAGACGGAACGGGAGTTACTGGATTATGCACTCTATAACAAGGACGATATAGCTGCCTTCATTGCAGTATGGAACAAGCCAGGAAAGCAGGACGAAAAAGCTATGGGGCGTATGACCAGTGCTTTGAAACCGGTGGCAGATCGATATAATCTCCGAAACCCGGAGGAACGATATCAGTTCCGCCGCCTTGTAAGAAAATATGTCCGTTGGTACAGTTATATCACGCAGGTCGTGCGGATGTTTGACCGTGAAATGCAGGAAGAATACCTCTTCCTTAGTTATCTTCTTGGTCTTATTCCAGCGGACAAAATTGAGCCGATTGATCTGGAGGGGAAACTTCAACTTGAATACTATAAGCTGTCGAAAACATTTGAGGGTACCATCCAGTTAGAGAATGTAGATGGTATCTATATTCCAGCAAAAGAAAAGGGGGCGCAGGGCAAACAGAAGAAGACACCGTTGGATGAAATACTGGATAAGATCAATGAGAAGTATAAGGGTAAGTTCACAGATGCCGATCGCGTGATTATTGATGCACTTCATCAGCGGCTTTTGAAGAATGATAAACTTGCTGGATCGGCACAAACCACTGATCCAACGATCTTTACCGAGAGTATATTCCCTACCGCATTTGGACAGGCAGCTATGGATAGCTACACAGAAGCACAGGACAGCTTTGCTTCAATCTTTGAAGATAAGAGCAAGTATAATGCAATTATGAATGCATTGGCTGGAGTTATCTACCGCGAGATGCGAGAAAAAAGGATAAAGAAAGGATATGACTCCGAAACGCAGGACGTGATGATGGTAGCTGAATCAGGGAATAATTACGGGAAAAACGTTTAATGGTTGAGAGTATTTTGGACTGCTGGAGAAGGAAGGTAGTAGCGATGTCGCAAATTGGAAAGAATATCGAAGTATATCTGATGGATGGAGATGCATCTGGGAGATGGGAGGCAAAACTGTTGAATTGGAATTGCGTTGCATATAAGATTCCAAGAAATAGCTTGAAGAACTCAGATGATATACCGGAAATCTATGCGCCGGGAGTATATTTCCTTTTTGGAAGAGATGATGAAACAGGGAAGCAGTTTGTTTATGTTGGTGAGGGGGATAATGTCATAAAACGTATTCAACAGGTGCATAGTTTTGAAAAGGAAGATACATATTGGACCGAAGCAGTGATTTATGTTACTCCAGATGGTACTTTGGACAAAGCGCGAATCAAGTTCCTTGAAAATCGATTTTATACCATTGCGACAGAAACAGATAGATATATTGTTAAAAATGGAAATACACCACCGCAATCTCCTGTTCAAAAGAAAGTAAAAGACATGTTGGAGGAATTCATTATCAATGCAAGGCTTGTTATGCTTGTTCTTGGACATAAAGTTTTTGAGCCACAACCTTCGGCGGATTCTGGTATGGTAGAGGAGGAACTTCTGTATTTCGTTAGAAATCAAGGAAAAGGGGGAAAGGCTACCGGAAGAATATCTGATGATGGTTTCTGGGTATTAAAGGGAAGTTATATATACCCTAAGGAAGCATCATATCTGCCTTCAGGTGTGATAAAAATGCGGAAGCTACATGCTCGAGATGTAGATAAGAATGGTATTCTTCAAAAAGATATTTGCTTTGGAAGTCCATCTTATGCATCTTCATTTGTATGTGGTCGTAATTCAAATGGATTGGTAGATTGGAAGAACAACAAAGGTGTAAGCATAAAGGAATTGAATGGCGAAGGTGACGCATGTGTCCCCAAAAATGAAAAAAAGTTGAAGAAGCAAAAGAAATCAACTGGTAAAAACATGCAACACGGAGTTGAAGTAGAGGATAAGGATACGCTTCACCTTGCAAGTAAAAAAATGGTCGCTTATGCATACGTACTTCCTGAAGGCATTTTGGTAAAGAAGGGTTCTCGATTCTCTGACACAGAGTCGAAATCATGTGAGAAGTCTATTCGTGTACATCGAAAGCGTCTCATCGATGAAAAACGTGTTATTGACAATGTTTTTGTTGAAGACGTTCTTTTCAAGAGCCCATCAACGGCTGCAGCTTGTATTCTTGGAAGAAATACGAACGGAAGAACGGCTTGGGTTGATAAGGAAGGGAAAACACTGAAGGAAATCCAGGAAAAAAAGGATAACTAACGTGATGTGTATACAAGAATAGCGCATAAGAGTGTGCTGACGGAGATTAATAGATGAATCAAAGTGAAAAGAAAATACCACATGATGGGGAAATCGAAGTGCTGGGGCAAAAAACATCTCTAGAAAAATGGACTCCGATAGAAGAAGATTATACGCCAGGATTCTCGGAAGAACAGTGGCTGGGTTTGCTTAATAATGCTAATATCATTGGACCATTATGGGGTGGAGTTCTGGCAGCGTTCTACGAATTCGGTGGAGCAGCGACGTGTTTGCAAATAGCAAAAAGGTATCATAAGTCGCCATCGAGTATTAGTGGGATGTGTACGCAGCTTGCCAAAAGAATCAATAAAGAAACACATTGCCCATTGTTACTCGGAACGAATGGTAAATACAAATATTGGCCGATTCTGTTTCAAGGCAAAAAGGCTGGACCTGATGTGGAAGGGAGATTCATTTGGAAAATCCGTCCGGAACTATATGAAGCTCTCACGAAATTTGACATCTTGCGTTATTGTTGGGAAATTGAAGCAGAATATAAGGATATTAATACTCCATTAGAGCCGGCAGAGATTATTCACTCTAATAATATAGTGCGTTATATATGTGGGAAATGCGGTTATGATTTCCGAAAAGCAGATCGGTGTCCGGAATGTGGGCAGCTGGTAAAGACTGATATTTAAAGCTTGATGCATGATGAACCAGATAATAATCATGGATAATACGATAAAAGCCTACTGAGTTATGGGTTGGATTAAATATGAGGAACAAGAGATGGAGCATTATACGTTTTGTTTGTCTGATGTAATTGAGAAGACTGGCATTGCACATGATGATATAGCTTTGATTCGGCATACTAAGAGCAATGATGGTTTTAGAAAAGTGTGGGATTCCGGCGAAGAATTCTTCGAAGAATATCAAAAGATTCAACCGCCCAATTATTTTCATGGGAAGAAATATATTTTTTCTTTTGTTGGAGAAACAAAGACCACCGCAAGGTTTGTTGGCGTTTATAGAGTTGACGGGATTAGGAAGTTGGATGAGTTCTGCGTTAAAAATGATTATTGGAATCATTTTAGTAGTATTCATGATCTGAAAAATGACTATTACTATGATCTTGTGAAGTTAGATATTCTGGAAGATCTACAGGACCGACTTGTGATTGATTATGGTGGAACAAGAAATATAGTGCATGTGAATTGGAATACGATTGCAAAGAAACCGATAGTAGGTATTAGTAGTCGTACTTTTGAAGGCTATGATAGTATCATATGGACGTTTTCTGATCTTGAAAAATACATAGGTCATGAGGATATATATAGTGACTTGTATCAGGCTCTCGCATCGGTAAATGGTGTTTATCTTGTAATAGATACTGTCGATTACGGTCAATATATAGGATCTGCTTCAGGAAAAGAAGGAATATGGGGACGCTGGAGAGATTATCTGAAAACTAATGGGGCTGGAGGAAACAAGAAACTGAGTGAGCATTTGGAACAGCACCCAGGGAGATATAAGAAACTCCAATATACTATTCTTGAAATAATACCCAAGACTGGTACAGATGCTAAAGATAAAGAGATTGTTCAAAAGCGTGAAGCGTGGTTTAAGAGGAAATTGATGACACGTAACGAAGAAACAGGGTTGAACATGAATTAAGTGTATACCGATAAGAGAGTGATTTGAGATGGAAAATAAGAACCCAAGACAAGAACTGATATCAGTTTTAAAAAGAATGAATATCCCATATACTGTTCATGTTAAAAATGTCAACTTCAGTGTGGTCGAAGATGAAGATGTAAGAGTTTATTTTCGTAAGAATGCTATCAGAGTAAATCTTCGGTTATGGTTAGAGGAAAGGTATAATAGAATAGATAAGGACTTGTTTTACTTTAGCGATAATATCAAAGCCGATCTCCCTACTGGTGTAATAAATCCAACACCGTTTGTAAAGACTGAAAATATTGAGTCTTTCATCAGGGCTCTTTTTTCAGAGGGGAGTACTCAGACGGTTGATATAAACACTCCGTTAAAACCCAAAAACACCTTGAAATCTGATAGTGAAATACATTTTATTTGTGGGAAATGCGGATATGATTTCCGAAAAGCAGATCGGTGTCCGGAATGTGGGCAGCTGGTAAAGGCTGATAGTTAATATTTACAGGAGGATACTGGAATGGCGAAGAGGACAGGGATAAATCAAAAGGAATTTAGTGCTGCAAATAGTGTTGAAGCCAAATGGGCGGTTGATACTTTCAATAAGGAAGATGATTCATGGGATGGAGAGCAACAGAGAGAGACTCATAAGCTCATGAGAGAGCAATTTGTTCATGATTTTCCAGTGGCGAAGATTAAAACATTGACGATTGAACAATTTGCTGATGGCGAGGAATCATTCTGTTACAGAATTAGAAGAAAACTACAATGCCTGGCCAGCATGGGTAATGCCTGGCCGGATACTTTTGGATTGTATATAAAAAAAGGATCAAAGGAGATCTGTCTGTCAAGCACATACAAGAAAATGTTTGACAGCGATGTTTCAAAAGCATTTGAATACATCAAAGATGAGATTTTTACGTTGTTGCATGAGTTTCCAGAGAAGAAGTTTTCCGTGGTTGAACGGTTACATTTGAATCAGATGTTCATCTATAAACTGATTCTAATCTATTACCCGGAGGACACTTTTTCGGTGTGCGCACATGGAGCATTGAAGAAGTACTGCCATTATTTTGGCTTGCCGTACTCAGATCGAGATGAAATGTATGTCGGTATTCAAACGATAACAAAATGGAAAAACAAATGTTCATGTTTATCTGACTGGTCATCTGAGAAACTGATGTGGTTTGCCGGATGGCTGATACAGTCAGATTATTCGATTGATGGATCAGAACTGGAAGATGAAAATATCTATGATATAAATATCCCTATGAAACCAAGCGGTGTTGTTCAGGATAAGGACGGGGCAATTCGCTATATTTGTGGTAATTGCGGGGGAAAGTTCAGAGTTGCACATCGTTGCCCTGAATGTGGTCAACTTGTACAGGATAATGAATGAAAGGTGGATTAAATGGATAAAGAAAGACTGATTAAGGATCTTCAACATGCATCGGAAATTGAACCGGATACCTATGATGGCAGTTATGAGTTGATGCGGGTTATTGTGAAAGCTTATTCAACAATGGTTAGTTATGATGAATGCACATTCAGAGATCTGAATGCCATATATATGATGGCAATCGGAACCTTTAAAGCGAATATTGAAAAGAAAAAGGAATATGTTCAACGTGGGTGCCTGAGCCAGGAACAGAAGGAGATAATGTGCCAGGCATTGGACCGTGTTTGGGATAATGCGTGCCATTTTCTATATCAGAATGAGGAAAAGAATAAGCCTACTATTGGAATGTTTGGAACGGGTTTCTATTCATTTGAAAACAAAACCACGCAGAAATCTGTGCAAAGCTTTATTCGTATGTTGGTGGATATTTCCAACGAGGATGATGATAACAAAATCTATGATCGTGTCGAATCAACGCTCACCAGTGAGTTTAGGGGAATGGGTGCGGCATCCGCATCCGTAATACTGCATTGTTTGAAACCTTACGTTTTTCCAATTTTGAATTCAAACTATGGATGGGGAACCATCTATGAGTCCCTTGGGATTGAATTCGATCGGGTTGGAGATGTCAGTACATATGTAGAAAACTGTCGTGAAGTAAAACGGTTTAGAGACGAACATTTTCAGTTCAAAAACTACAGGGTTTTGGATTTGTGGGCAAGAAAGCTTGATCAGTATCGAGGGCCGGAAGATCATCCCATAGAAATGACTGGGGACACCACGGAGGTTAGAGAAGAAAAGCTGAATGAAGTTTCTCTGAATACAATTCTTTTCGGACCTCCGGGAACCGGAAAGACGTACAACACAATTATGTATTCGGTGGCAATAATAGAAAAGAAACCGCTTAGTTCAATTCGGTCAGAAGCTTCAACCGATTACGCAAGGGTTAAAGCAAGGTTTGACAATTACCGGAGACTTGGGCGGATAGCATTTACTACATTCCATCAGTCCTATGGGTATGAAGAGTTTATTGAGGGCATTAAGCCGGTTGTTGACTCGGAGAACACGGACGTGGCATATTCAATCGAGTCGGGTATATTTAAGAAGTTCTGTGATAAAGCAAGGGTTATTCAAGAGGATGAGATCGAATACACCGGAACGGTCTGGAACTATAGAAACAGAGCTGGCGATAAAGATGTGGCATCAGATTTTGAGGATTCTTTATACTCTGGTGGGGTAATTAAGATCGAGGATATCAATGATGAAGCTCGTCAGTGTAATTACTTAAATGATATGGCTGCTGGTGACTGGGTTGTATTGGGAAGAAACCATTCAATTAACGCAATTGGTATTATAGTTGATGACGAACCAGAAGAAATTGATGATGGTATATTTCATTATCAGAGAAAAGTTGAATGGAAGATTACTGGTATTAAACATGACTGCAAAGCCATCAATCGTGGAAAAGGTTTTTCAAACTTTGCACTGGCAGGAAGTTGGATGAAGGTTCGGGATCTACAACAGATAATTGATGGTGATACAAACAATGAGCAGCCATATGTATTTATCATTGATGAGATAAATCGTGGAAATATCTCCAAAATTTTCGGTGAGCTAATTACACTTATCGAAGATACAAAACGTGAGGGTATGCAGGAGGCTGCTTCGGCAAGACTCCCATATTCCGGGGAGAGTTTTTCTGTCCCCAATAATGTATACATTCTTGGAACAATGAATACCGCTGACAGATCCATCGCATTAATGGATACGGCACTTCGGCGGAGGTTTAGTTTTGAGGAAATGATGCCGGATACCGATGTGCTTCGTAGTTTAAGGGCAGATAAAGTCGCGGATTTTGATGTGGCGGAAATGCTTGATGTTATAAATGAGCGAATTACATTCCTTTACGACAGAGAGCATACAATCGGTCATGCATTCTTTACCAGTCTCAAGGATGATCCAACCATAGAGAATCTTGCAAATATCTTTAAGAAATCTATTATTCCTCTTCTTCAGGAATACTTCTATGAGGATTATCAAAAAATACAGATGGTTTTGGGTGACAACGGAAAAGCAAACGATAGTTATAAATTCATTAAAGATTCGACTGTTGTGGTGAAAAAAATCTTTAAGGGAAGTGTGGATGATATTGTTGATCTTCCGGAGAAGAAGTACGAGATTAACGAGGATGCTCTTTATAATCTCGAAAGCTATAAGCAAATAGTTTAAATTGGTGGTGAGAGAATGGATAAGTTGTTAGAGGTGAGGGAGTATGACTCTATCATAGGCAACGCAGATTACAAAGACTATGACAATTTTAAGTATCTGGAATCAAAAGCTTTTGACAACCTTGTTTGTTTTATCCATGAATTCACCGGTGATGATGTAAACTCTGATGCATTAGAGTTTATGAGGATAGGATACAAACGAAACATTGGGGACGTTGTAAGCATACAGAATTATGTCGGATTGATCCAAATGAAAAACGGATTCCGTATTCAGGTTCTTCCCAAAATTGATTTTGGTAATTCTGAAGCGGGAATTACAGAAACAAAAAAAGTATTTCTTAAGATGGTTCGTAGTATGAAAGACTTTCCGGCTAAGGTTTTTAGCGATGCGTCTTTGAAAGTTGATAGGATGAATCTTTATGAGTTATTCATCAATATGTATCTTCAGGAGGTAAGACGTCTCGTCAAACGAGGAATCCGGTCAAATTACATACAACGGGAAGATAACCTCGGGTATTACAAGGGAAAACTGCTGGTGAACAAGCATGTAAATGCTAATTTGACCCATAAGGAGCGTTTCTTTGCTTCGTTTGAAGAATTTCATCCCAATGGACCTGAAAACCGCCTTGTGAAGGCCACGTTGGAAAAACTTCAGAAGCTTACAAGCAGCGCTGAAAACTCAAAGGAAATCAGACAACTTCTTATGGCGTTTGAGCTTGTGGAGGTTTCGGTGAATTATGAGAAGGATTTTTCTAAGGTTGTAATAAACAGGAATACCAAGGATTATGAGATGCTTATGAAGTGGTCTAAGGTTTTTCTGCTGAATAAAAGCTTTTCTACATTTACAGGATCGTCAGATTCTAGATCGCTATTGTTCCCGATGGAGTCTGTTTACGAGAGTTACGTTGCTCAGCAGATGAAGAAGTTGTTCTGTCCGTCTGGTTGGGAAGTTTCAAGTCAAGATAGGGGGCGGTATCTGTTTATGGAACCGAGGAAACAGTTTGCTTTAAGACCGGATATTGTTATCAGAAAAAATAATCGTACGATAATCCTTGATACGAAGTGGAAAAGATTGTGTGAGGATGAGAGAAAAAACTATGGGATTTCTCAGTCAGACATGTATCAAATGTATGCATATTCCAAAAAGTATGAGACTTCAGAGGTATGGCTTTTGTATCCAATGATCAAAGAAATGAGGAATCATAAGCCAATAGAGTTTTATAGTGGAGACAATACATATGTCAGGTTGTTCTTCATTGATGTTGCCAATATTGAAGAAAGTCTGAACGACCTGAAAGAGCGAATAGAAGTGGCAATCTGAAATTGGTATGTGGGGAAGGGGTAAAAAATCGCAGAAAGGAGTAACATGGCAGTGTTCATATTTGGTTCGATGAATATGAATGTTTTTGGTAACACAGCACGTTTAAGTCGCGATTTGAGCGTTATAGCTGATATTATCAAATCCGAGGATTATGATGTGGTTGCGTTACAAGAGATTTTCAGCTAGGGGATAGCTGTAGAAGCACTGATGCAACTCCTACCGAGTATGAAACATGTAATAGCTTCTTCAGGATCAGTAGGATCACCGGAAGGTATCTTTACAAATACCAATGATCATCGTGGGGAAGTGTATGCTTACTTATGAAAGTCATATATGAAATTAAGATAATACAAATGGAGCCAATTCAATGGGTAAAGCGTGGAGTGGAGGGACAATATATTGGTAAATGAAGTTAACGAGAACGACTGGAAACTATACAGGAAGCGTCTTCCGGATTGGCAGGAGAAGTATATGGACAGGTTAAACCATGAATACATCCTGCTGTTGTGTGACACGAAGAAGAATGCCTCGGACAGATTCTGGGAACTTGAGAGAAGAATCAAACAGGACAAGTATGCGGTAGGCGTCAG
>OCVV011339712.1_pt1 | contig 17065 bp, 10 predicted proteins | sample 1539721 | NCBI WGS metagenome assembly OCVV01 (sample SAMN02144230, study PRJEB22623) | gut metagenome | biome: sheep rumen | host: Ovis aries | place: New Zealand | reverse complement strand
GCAACCCGCATTTTCTCTGAGCCACAGAGCGATTTCGTTTTTACAGAAAAATTGCCTGAACACAATGGCCGCGAAATTATCTGGGAATTCCTTCCGGGCCAGTACGACCAGCGTGCCGACTCTGCTGAGCAGTGTCTTTCTTTGCTTCGCGCAGGTCTTAAGGGGGTAAAAACTCTTACAGAAGCTCCTGTTGTTCGTTGTGCAAAAATCGTTGTTCTCGAAGGCAGCGTTTCAGACGAAGAAATCAAAAAGATCCAGAACTATCTTATTAACCCTGTAGATTCACGTCTTACCGACGATACAAAACCTGAAACATTAAAAATGCATGTTGAAGAGCCTGCAGACATTCCTGTTGTAGAAGGCTTTATCAATATGAATGACGAAGAGATTGAAGCATACCGCAACAAGATGGGCCTTGCTATGGACCATGCTGATATCGTATTCCTTCAGGACTATTTCAAGGGCGAAGGACGCGACCCTGTAGAAACAGAAATCCGCGTACTCGATACTTACTGGTCTGACCACTGCCGTCACACAACCTTCCTTACAGAACTTAAGGATATCAAAATTGAAGACGGTCCTTATGCACCTCTATTCAAAAAATCCCTTGAAAATTACCAGGCTATGCGTACAGAAATGTATGCCGGCCGCACAGATAAGCCAGTCTGCTTAATGGATATGGCTGTAATCGGAATGAAGTATCTCAAGAAGCATGGAAAACTTGAAGATATGGAAGTTTCTGAAGAAAACAACGCATGTTCGGTTTATATAGACGTACATTACACTGCAGATGAAAACGGAAAGCCTTTGTCTGCAGAAGACCCACGCGCTACAGAACGCTGGCTTATGATGTTCAAAAACGAAACTCATAACCATCCTACAGAAATCGAACCATTCGGTGGTGCCGCAACCTGTCTTGGTGGTGCTATCCGTGACCCTCTTTCTGGACGCAGCTGGGTTTACCAGTCAATGCGTATTACCGGTGCCGCAGACCCAACTGTACCACTCAGCGCTACAATGAAGGGAAAACTCCCTCAGATTAAGCTCTGCCGCGAGGCTGCCCAGGGCTTCAGCTCTTATGGTAACCAGATTGGTCTTACAACAGGTCAGGTAGAAGAAATCTATCACCCTGGCTATGCCGCAAAACGTATGGAGCTTGGTGCCGTTATCGCTGCCGCTCCTGTAGATACAGTTATCCGCGAACGTCCGGAGCCGGGCGACATCATCATACTTCTTGGTGGTGGTACCGGCCGTGACGGTATTGGTGGTGCAACTGGTTCTTCAAAGGTTCATACTGTAAAATCTGTTACAACTGCCGCTGCCGAAGTTCAGAAGGGTAATGCCGTAGAAGAGCGCAAGATTCAGCGCCTCTTCCGCAATAAAGACGTAAGCCTTATGATTCGCCGCTGTAACGACTTTGGTGCCGGTGGTGTTTCTGTTGCTGTTGGCGAGCTTGCTCCTGGTCTTGATATCAATCTTGATGCTGTACCAAAGAAGTACGAAGGTCTCAACGGAACTGAGCTTGCAATTTCTGAAAGCCAGGAACGTATGGCCGTTGTTGTTCGCAAGGCCGATGTAGACCGCTTTATTGAAGAAGCTAAGAAAGAAAACTTAAACGCTGTTGTTGTTGCAACAGTTACAGATACAAACCGCCTGGTTATGAAATGGCGCGGTAAAACAATCGTAGACATCGGCCGCGAATTCCTCGATGCTGCCGGTGCTCATCACGAAGCAACTGCTTTGATTGAGCAGCCTGCAGAGCCTGCTAAGTCTCCACTTTGCAATCCTCTTGAGTCTGTTGCAGAAGAACTCAACAAGCCTGTTAAGTGCGAAGGCTGCGTAAAGAATCATCTTACAGACGCCTGGCTTGCTAATATGAACGACCTTGCCTGCTGTTCTCAGCGAGGTCTTGGTGAACGCTTCGACGGCTCAATCGGTTCAAGCACAGTTCTCTTCCCATACGGAGGAAAATATCAGAATACACCGGAAGCAGGTATGTCTGCAAAGATTCCGGTAATGACACCGCGCGAAACAAGCACAGCCAGCCTTATGGCTTACGGCTTTGACCCGCGTGTTGGAAACTGGTCTCCATGGCACGGAGCAAAAACTGCCGTATTGAGCAGCCTTGCAAAAATCACCTGTATTGGTGGTAAGGCCCGCACATCACGACTTTCCTTCCAGGAATTCTTTGGCCGTGCAGTAAACGAAAAGCGCTGGGGCTATCCAGCAGCTGCTTTGCTCGGTTCTATCGATGCACAGGTAGAATCTGGTTGTGCTTCAATCGGCGGTAAGGACTCAATGTCTGGTACCTTCGAAGATATCAACGTTCCACATACACTGGTAAGCTTTGCCGTAACTCACGACGAAGCTCCAAATGTTTTGAGTGGTTCATTCAAGGTAAGTGGAAACAATGTTTATATGGTAAGCGTTCCATACTCTGATTTGCTTGAACCAGATTACGAAACCTTCCTTAAGAACTCAGATGTTCTTTATGAATTGAATAAGAATAAGCGCATTGCCGCAATGTATCCTGTCGCAGCCGGTGGTATTGCAGAAGCAGTTACAAAGATGGCAATGGGTAATATGGTTGGTATGTCGCTTAATGCTCCTGCAGACATTAAGTCACTCTTTATCCCAACTTACGGAAATATCATCGTAGAAGTTCCTTCTGCTCATGTTGCAGAATTTGAAAAGGCAGCCTTTGTTGCTGGAACTTTGACTCAGCTTGGTATGACAATCGACAAGCCTGCAATCGTAATCAAGAATGCAAAGCTTGGTGATGTTACAAATCCAGAAATTGAAATCAGCCTTGATGACTGCCTTGCTAAATGGGAAGATAAACTTAAAGATGTATTCCCACGCGTAAGTGGAGCAGAACTTCAGCCAGAGCTTCCTGAATGGGCAACAGATGTTCATAAATCTCTCAGCGATATCCGTAAAGCTCCGGCATTTGTTCAGCCGACAAGCCGTCCAAAGGTATTACTCCCTGTATTCCCAGGCACTAACTGTGAAATCGATATGGCCCGTGCTTTCAATCTGGCCGGTGCAGAGACAAAGATTGTAGTTCTTCAGAACCGCACACAGGCTCAGCTTACAGAGTCTCTTGAAAATCTTGCCCGTGAAATGCGCGATGCACAGATTCTCGCCCTCTCCGGTGGTTTCTCTTCTGGTGATGAACCAGATGGTTCTGCAAAGTTTATTGCAAACGTACTTAAGGCTGGAAACATCAGTGAAGAAGTTATGAATCTTTTGAAGAAGCGTGATGGTCTTGTACTTGGTATCTGTAACGGCTTCCAGGCTCTTGTTAAGACTGGTCTTGCAGTATACGGTGAAATCCGCGATATGACTCCAGATATGCCTACTTTGACATATAATAGAATCAACCGCCATATTTCACGCATTGTCCGCACACGCATTGTTTCTGCAACAAGCCCTTGGGCAATGCATCCAAGTGTAATCGACCAGAGAAATCACCTGATTGCTATAAGCCATGGTGAAGGCCGCTTTGTTTGTGATGAAGCAACTGCAAAACGCCTCTTCGAAAACGGACAAGTATTTACCCAGTATGTAGACGAGTTCGGTCGTCCTGCAATTACAGAGCCTGATAATCCAAACGGATCTGCATTTGCAATTGAAGGTATTACATCTCCGGACGGACACGTACTTGGAAAGATGGGCCACTCAGAGCGCGGAGTAGGTATGGAAGTTAATGGTGCTTCTCTTGACCTCTTCAAGAACGTTGGTGGAAATCCTCTTACTAATGAAAGCGAAACAACCTGCGAAAACCTCTTCGCAGCCGGCGTAGCTTACTTCAAATAGTATGGACTCAAGCCCCTCGCCCTGGATTTTTATACTTCTCGCTGTACTGATTGTTCTTTCCATGCTCTTTTCAATTTCGGAAAGTTCTTTTCTTGGAATGAACAAGTTGCGGCTGAGAATCCTTCGCAAAAATAAAGACAAGCGCGCCCTGATTGCGGGGCGCCTGCTCGACCACAAGGAGAGACTTATAAATACTCTCCTTGTGTCGAACGATATTGTAAATATTTTCCTTTCATCTATTATTACCTCAATAGCCCTTGATATGGTTGGGCAGAAGGGAGTTGGGCTTGCCACTCTCATTGCCACTCTTCTTCTTCTGATTTTTGGGGAAATAACTCCAAAGACAATTTCTACCCGTTGTCCAGACAGAATCGCGTATGCACTTGCACCTTTTGTTCAGGTCGTTGTCGTGATTATGCGCCCGGTAGTTACAGTTGTGACCTTTATTGCCCGTTGTGTACTGCGGATTTTTGGAATCAGGACAAACGCAAAAAAGCAGTCTTATACCGAAGAAGAAATAAAAACTTTTTTTGATATGAGCTCAGAAAGTGGTGTAATCGAAGAAAATGAAAACCGCATGATGAGCCAGGTGTTTAAGTTTTCAGACCTTGAGGCTCAGAACATTATGGTGCCTAGAACTAAGATTTGTGCAGTGCCTCACGATGCAACTTACCGTGATATAGTTGAACTTTCACAGCGTCTCGGTTATACGCGTTTTCCAGTTTACAGAAAATCAATTGATGACATAATTGGAATCATTTATCTTAAGGATATGCTGGCCTATAAAGAGAGTCAGTCTACTTTTGATTTGCTTAAGGTGATGAGACCTCCGCTTTTCATTCTTGGTACAAAAAAAATCACCTCCGTTCAGGAACTGCTTTTTGAAAGTCACGATTCCATGGCCATTATCGTTGATGAATATTCGGGTACAGATGGAGTTATTACCGAAAAAGATATTTCGCGGGAAATTTTTGCCCTGCCTGGCGAAGATTCCTTGCGCGGTAAAGTTTTTGATTTTGATAATGTTGAAGATAAAAACTGCTTTGAAATAAATGGTTCTGTGCTTTTACGAGACCTGAAAGAAGATTTACATATTCCTTTGGATTCGAATATCAACGAAACTATTGGCGGCTGGTTTGCAGAACAGATTGACCGTATGCCTGCAGTTGATGATGAAATTGATTTTGAAGGCTGGCTCTTTACAATTAAAAAGATTCAAGCTCACAGAGTTGAACGAATTCAGATTTCAAAAATCCAGACAGAAAAAGAAGAGGAGGCAGAAGAATGAGTTATTACATAGAAACTGCCGCTGAACTTTTTCTTTTGATTTTGTGTGTCGGCTTTTTTACTTCTTCGGAAACAGCTTATTTATCGCTGTCTCGTTTAAAGCTTCGGAGTATGGTAGAGCAGGGAAGACGTAATGCAAAAAAGGTTGCAGGGCTTAAATCAAATATGAACCGACTGCTTACGACGGTGTTAATTGGGACTAACTTTTTGAATTCCCTTGCTTCGGCACTGGCTACGGCTCTTGCAATAAAAGTTTTAGGCTCACGAGGTGTGGCAATTGCGCCCTTTATTACAGCTTTCTTTATAACAACTTTTGCTCAGATTGTGCCAAAAACTGCGGCAGGACTTCATCCTGATAAGTTCACTTGTTTTTCTGCAATTCCACTTCTAATACTTGAAAAAATCTTTTTCCCGGTCGTATGGCTTTTTGAAAGACTTTCTCATGGCGCAGTTGTGCTGGTAGAAAAAATCCTTAAGCCTGCAGGTGCAATTGTTACAGAGGAAGAACTTAAAACTCTGATAGATGTAGGTTCTCATGAAGGAACAATCGAAAAAGATGAAAGCCGCCTGCTCAATAAAATCATTAAGTTTAATGACCTGCTTGTAAATGATGTAATGAAGCACCGTTCACAGGTAAGCATGATAAAAAAAGAAGCGGATTATAACGAGGTTATAAATCAGTTTTTAACATCTGGTTTTTCGACTCTCACAGTTTACAGTGGAAACCGCGAAAATGTAGTTGGAGTTTTGAATTATAAAAAAGTCTTGTTCTGCCCAGAAACTACCGACCGTTCGGAAGGTTTTGCCGGCCGCCAGATGGCTGACGTTCTTTTCATTCCGGGTACTATGAGTGTCCTCGACATTCTCCAAACCTTCCGCACCAGTGAACACAAGTTTGCAGTTGTTCTTGATGAGCAGGGGCAGACAGACGGAATTATCACAATTGAAGATATCCTTAAAGTTGTCTTTGGTCACATGACTGATGAAAATACTTATGATGATACCGCTCCGGAAGATAAGGTTGAGTTAGTTTCTCTTAACACCTTTATCGTTCCAGGCGATATGAAAATTGATGATGCAAATGAGATTTTAGGACTCTCCTTGGAATCAGAAGAAATGAACACTGTGGGCGGATGGCTCCTCGAGCAACTTGGCTATCTTCCAACTTCAGGTACAGTTTTTATAAAAGACCGCAACCTGTTTACTGCAGAAGATGTAAGCGGCCGAAGAATTGTTTCAGTTAGAGTGAAAAAGAGTAATTAATTCCAAGGGACCAGATGAGGCGACTGGTGCCACCACCGTCTTTGCTGACGAGAATCCATTCTTCTGATGTTAGAGTTCCATCAGAATTAAGAAAATTATTACTTGTATCACCTTTACTTACTGGAATATACTGAATAGAACTAAATATTCCAGCCTTGTTATATCGATTAAATTTATATTGAGCCTCAATGTTACCTTTTAATTGCCAGCTGTTTGATATTTTATCCCAAAAGGCCTCTTGTCGTGTGTAATGATAATCTACGGCGTTTATAAAAGTCATTTTTGGACTGACCATAAAATCTGCAGAAAGACTTGTATGAGGTATGTTATCAAATTTTACAGAAAGTCCAATAAACATGGCATTTATTTCTTGCAGATATGAAATTACTTGATTGTTGTTACTGTAATCTTTTATATAAAATGATTTGTCGTTGCTTTTGTATCGTCCAAATCCATATTTACCTGCTAAATGTATGGATTCATATTGGTATGAAAGAAATGGTGTTATTTTCAGATTATAAGGAATATAGATGTTATAGCCTGCTGAAACATAAAAATCTATATATTTTACTAATTCATTAGTATGTTTTGAATAGTGAGTCAGTTCGGAAAAACCGTCATCATACCATGAGTCTGGTATGTCTTTATCTATTTTTGCGAAAGAATTCAACCAGTCGTAATCCTGCATGTATCCGCTTTCTTTTGGAATTCCTAATGAACCGCTTAAACTAACGTACATATATTGTAAAATATCAAATTCAGCTTTAAGTCCGAAAACAGGAATATTTTTTATATCCCAGTCAAGTTGACTTACTTTGTTATCTGTATTTAGATTGAGTTCGTTAAATACATATTCATTAACAGATCCATTTAAAACCTCAAATCTTGGTGTAATTCTGAATGATAAATAATTATTGTCTAGTGCAAAAACTGACGAAACAAAAGTCAAACAAATAATCAGAAAAAAGATTCTTTTCATAGTTCCTCTAAAAAGTATTTTTTTATTGTTTTTTTTATGCTTCCAACGGATCCACTCCAAAAATCTTAGCCAGCTGCTTTCTTGTTGCTTCCATATCTTTTGGGTATGGAGCTGTAAAACTTACTGCTTCGCCGGTTTTTGGATGAGTAAATTCAATTTTATAGGCGTGAAGGGCAAGACGGCTCAAAAGAGGGCGCTCTTCGTATTCATCACCGTTCCACTTCTTTTTAATTTCACTGAGGCGAACCGGTTTCTGATTTCCGCTGTAAAGTGGATCGCAGACAATGCTCAAGCCGTTTTCTGCCAGGTGTACGCGAATCTGATGAGTGCGGCCGGTTTTTGGACAGGCTTCAATCCAGGAATAAGGACCGCAGGTTCCAATCAGACGGAAAGATGTAAACGAAGGCTTTCCGATTTTTTTGTTTACAACAGTTCTGTGGCGCGCATCTCCATCAGGGAGCAAAGGAAGTTTAACTTCGAGAGTTTCCCAAAGCGGGTGTCCGTATACGAGTGCGTGATAAGTCTTATGTACTTCACGTTTCTCAAACTGCATTGAAAGGGCTCTTTGTGCTTCGGCGTTGCGGGCATAAATAATCAGGCCGGAAGTATCCTTGTCGATTCGGTGTACTGCATATAATTTTCCGAATTCTTTTTCTGCAAGAAGGTCCAGACGAGGTGCATCTTCATTATATCTGTCGGCAGCAATTAAAATGCCGCTGCGCTTATTTAATACGACAAAATCATCATCCGAATAAATAACAGTATAGTCTGAGTTCTTTGTAGCCATAGAGATAAATTATACAATATTGCGCTCCTTTTGTCATAAAAGAAGTCGTGAGCCCATTAAGATTTCACCATATTTGCATAAGTACACATTTAAATCTCTCAAGAATAATGATATAATTTATACCCATGAAGAAAATAGAGATTCTTGATTCGACTTTACGCGATGGTGCTCAGGGCGAAGGCATCAGCTTTTCGGTGCAGGATAAACTGCATATCTGTCATGAGCTGGACGAGCTTGGAGTTACTTATATTGAAGCTGGAAATCCGGGGTCGAATCCTAAGGATATGGAATTTTTTAAGGCAGTTGCAGATGTAAAATTCAAAAATGCTACAGTCTGTGCCTTTGGTTCTACCCGTCGTAAAAACTGCCGTTGCGAAGATGATTCCAATCTTAAGAGTCTTCTTTCTGCGGGAACAGATACCGTAGTAATTTTTGGGAAATCCTGGACATTTCAGGTTACAGATATCTTAAAAACTACTCCAGAAGAAAATCTTCATATGATAAAAGAATCCTGTGAATTTCTTGTAGCAAATGGCCGTAAGGTAATTTACGATGCAGAGCATTTTTTTACTGCCTACGAAGAAGATAAGTCTTATGCACTCGAAACCCTGAAGGCTGCAGTTGATGGTGGTGCCACTGTTCTTTGCCTTTGCGAGACCAAGGGCGGTTTTATGATTGACGAATGCCGCCGTGCAGTGAGTGAAGTTGTAAAGCTCTATGGAAAAAAGGTTACAATTGGCATTCACACTCATAATGACTGCGGGCTTGCGGTTGCTAACTCGCTTGTTGCGGTAAAGGAAGGAGCTACACATGTTCAGGGAGTTCTGCTTGGCTTTGGGGAACGAACTGGAAACGCTAATCTTTCTACAATAATTCCAAATCTTCAGCTGAAAATGGGCTATCAGGTTGTGCCGGAAGAAAGCATAAAAAATCTTACTGCAATCTGTAAAAGAGTTGCTGAACTTACAAATATCCGTGTAAATCCACAGTCCCCTTATGTAGGTAAAGATGCATTTGCTCATAAAGCTGGCATGCACATTGATGCAGTCCTCAAAAATCCTTTTGCTTATGAGCATATTCAGCCGGAGACTGTAGGAAATGCCCGTGTATTCCTTATGAGCGAAGTTGCGGGCCGCAGCACAATTCTTGAAAAAATCCGACGTTTTGCACCGGAGGTTCGCCGCAACGACCCGATTGTAAGCGAGCTTATGGAAGCTGTAAAAGAACTGGAAGCTCAAGGTTACCAGTTTGAAGGTGCCGATGGAAGTTTTGAACTGCTTGTAAAAAAGCATCTTGGCCGGTATAAGCCGTTCTTTAAGCTGCATTATTATCAGACTACCGGTTCGAATCCTCGACCGGAAGAAGGGGTTTGCTGCTGTGCCCAGATAAAAGTAGAAGTTGACGGTAATTTTGAAATTACAGCGGGTGAGGGAGACGGTCCTGTCAACGCTCTGGATATTGCACTTCGTAAGGCCTTGGAAAAATTCTATCCGGTGGTTTCGAATTTCCGTCTTGTTGATTATAAAGTTCGCGTCCTCGATTCAAAGTCGGCAACAGCTGCCCGCGTTCGCGTAATTATAGAATCTACCGACGGCGAATCCAGCTGGACCACAGTGGGAGTTTCTTCAGACGTAATCGAAGCTTCATGGATAGCTCTGGTTGATTCGTTTGAATTGAAATTGAGTAAATAAAAAATGACAAATTCTTTTTCCTATGTTAAAATGATGTAAATAAATTTTTGAGGAACGATATGGGCTCTTACATTAAAAAAAATGGACTTTTATACTCTGAAGATTTGCACACAGTAATAGGTGTTGATGATACTTCTAATGAATTTACCGGCCGCATCCCTTTTGGTGCTCACAGAATTGACGATGATGTTTTTTCTGACTGTCCTTATGAGTCTATTTCTCTTCCGGATTCTGTAAAAGAACTGGGAAACCGTGTTTTTGAAAATTCCAAGGCTCTTGAAAAGGTGAAACTTTCAGCAGGGCTTACATCTCTTCCGCCATATCTTTTTTCGGGTTGTTCTGCTCTTACTAAAGTTACGATGCCAAATCAGGTTGAATCTTTTCCTGAGGGACTCTTCAAAGACTGCGAATCTCTGACAGAAATTCCATTCCGTGCGGGACTAAAGGCTCTCTCTCCAAGTGTTTTTGAAGGTTGTTCTTCGCTTAAATCTCTTGTAATTCCAAATACAGTTACACGTATAGAAAGCCGGGCCGCTGCCGGTTGTACAGCTCTTGAAAGTATTGTATTTCCGGCCGGACTTCAGTTCATTGCCCCGGATGCTTTTGAAGGCTGTACATCTGTTCATAATATTCGCCTGGATGGGGAAAGTAATCAGTTCTATGTTGGCGAGGATGGCAGTCTTTATGAAGTAGGCGACGGAGATAGACTTGTCGTCAAGGCTTATGATGTGCAGTCTCAGTCAGTTTCTTTCTTTAAGGAAAATGTTGATGAAGTTTCGGCTGGGCTTGCAGAAGATGCAGATGATGAAATTGAAGAAGATGATACATTCAGTGCAGAAATCGGAGCTTCTGAAGAAGAAACAATGGCTGTAGAAGCTGGTGCTGAGGTAGAAGCCGAGACAGTAACTCCGCCTGAACCTGTATTCGATACAAAAAATGAAGAAGAAGGAGAATCTCAAATTATGGAAGATAGTGCAGTTGATTCAATGCTTGCCGACATTATGGGAGAAGAAAAGGAGCGTAATACACTTTCTGAAGATGTAGCCGTAAGTGCTCAGGAGACAGAAATCCTTTCTGAAACAATGTCTGTTATGGCTGATTCAACACAGGGTAGTGATGTTGCAATTACAAATGATGAACTTGAGAAACTTTTTGCTAAGAACGAAGAAGATGAACTTGCTACTCATAATGCAGATAATCCTGATGTTCTGGACAGCAAAGCTCAGATTCTTACAGACTCAGTTGGACTCAGTTTAATAATTGATTGTGAACCGTCTGGTCCAATGCCAGAAGAGAATGAGCTTTATGTTATTGCAGAAAAGCTTGCACGCGGCGAAGACGGAAAAGACTCTTTCAGTTCAAAGCTTGTTGCCTGTTCTAAAACTCTTGCTCGTATTCACGACTATAAGAAAATCATTATGCTTTATGGTCTTCCTATTGATAATGATGAGTTTGCTCAGTTCTTTAAACATTTTATTTCAAAGAAAAATGTTATTCTCGCCTGCGAAGCTGAATCTCCGTCTAAACTTTCTGATTACGGCAGAAAAATCTGTGAGTTTTCAAGAATCAGCCTTAAGAACGAAGATCTTTCTGAGCAGAGAAATACCGCCGCAATCAAAACAGATAGTCTCATAAAACTTGTCATCCGCGACAAATATGAGTAAGCCTACTGGCGGACGGTGTTCAATCGGAGAACGTTAAAAAAAATTGCGAAAGCAATTTTTAGCTCATCTACATTATTTTTATAAAAGAGGAAATTAACATGAAAAGTGATAACGCAAAAAAAGGTGTTGCCCGTGCGCCACACCGCTCATTGTTTTATGCAATGGGATATACTGATGAAGAATTAGACCGCCCGCTCGTTGGCGTTTGTTGTGCTAAAAACGAAATCATTCCAGGCCATATTGAATTAGACCGCATTGCCGAAGCTGTAAAAGCCGGAATTCGTATGGCTGGTGGAACTCCCGTAGAATTCCCTGCAATTGGTGTCTGCGATGGTATTGCCATGGGACATGAAGGAATGAAATATTCCCTTGTTACCCGCGAACTCATTGCAGACTCAATTGAATGTATGACAAAGGCTCACCAGTTTGATGCCCTTGTTATGATTCCTAACTGTGATAAAATTGTTCCTGGTATGCTGATGGCTGCAGCCCGTCTTGATTTGCCTACAGTTTTTGTAAGCGGCGGTCCTATGATGCCTGGCCACTTACCTGGAAAAGATGAAACAAATCCGTATAGTGGCCGCAATCTTTCACTTACCGATATGTTTGAAGCTGTTGGAGCAGTTGCAAGTGGACGTATAAACGAACAGCAGCTTCGTGAAATGGAAAGCGTTGCGTGTCCTGGCTGTGGTGCCTGCTCTGGAATGTTTACTGCAAACTCTATGAACTGTCTTACCGAGTCTATTGGTCTTGGACTTCCTGGAAACGGAACAATTCCTGCTGTAACAGGACGCCGCATTGCACTTGCTAAAAAAGCCGGTATGCAGGTAATGGAAATGTTTAACCGTGGAATTACCGCCCGCTGTATGATGACTCAAAAGCATTTTGAAAATGCACTTGCTGCTGATATGGCACTTGGCTGTTCAAGCAACACAATGCTTCATCTTCCTGCAATTGCTCACGAGGCTGGTCTTTCAATTGACCTTCATATGGTAAATGAGATTTCTAACCGTACTCCAAATCTTTGTCACCTCGCTCCTGCCGGTCATACTTTTATGTGCGAACTGGATGATGCAGGTGGTGTACAAGCTGTTCTTGCAGAACTTGCAAAAAAGAATCTTATTGATACAAGTCTGATGACTGTAACCGGTAAAACTATTGCAGAAAATATTAAGGGTGTTATTAATCGAAATCCTGAAGTTCTGCGACCTATAGAAAATCCATTCAGCGATAACGGTGGACTCGCAATTCTCTTTGGAAACCTTGCTCCAAACGGAACTGTTGTAAAGCGTTCTGCCTGTGCAAAAGAACTGATGAAACACACTGGACCTGCCCGAGTTTTCAACGACGAAAGTGAAGCAATGGATGCTGTACAGAACCGTAAAATCAAAAGTGGTGATGTTGTAGTTATTCGTTATGAAGGACCAAAAGGCGGTCCTGGTATGCGCGAGATGCTTGCTGTAACTGCAGCCCTTGCCGGACAGGGACTTGATAAGGAAGTTGCCCTCATTACAGACGGTCGTTTCTCTGGTGCAACCCGCGGAGCTTCTTTGGGACACTGTTCTCCGGAAGCTGCTGTTGGAGGACCAATTGCGCTTGTAGAAGAAGGGGATATGATTACCCTTGATATCAATAATTATAAGATTACTCTTGAGGTAAGCGACGAAGAGTTAGAACGCCGCCGCGCCGCATGGAAAGCACCTGAGCCAAAGGTAAAGACAGGTTATCTGGCCAGATATGCTAAACTTGTTTCTTCTGCAGACAAGGGTGCAATATTGGAGTAGTCATTGGAAAAAAGATTCCCTGCCATCACAAGAAAAATTGTTTTATGCATTATTCTTGCAGAAATCGTGTTGAGTTCACTGCTGATTTCGGTAAGCTATTATGCATTTAACCGACAGTTTCGGGAACAGTACGATTCCAGTGTACTTGAGGTTTGTGCTTCGGCAAGGGAATTTTTAAATCCGGATGATTTTGCAAAATATCTTTCTACTCGTGAGCGAGATGCCAGGTATGATGAAGTTGAATCAATTCTTCAGAGACTTGTTGATAACTGTAATCTGAATATGATTTATGTTTCATCTGTAGAGTCTCCGGGATATACGCATATCACTTATATTTATGATCCTGTAAATTCAACGGGAAGGTATTCTCCGTATCCGCTTGGTTATGAGGAAGATTATTATGAGCCGAATTACAATGCTTCTACAAAGCGGGTTTTTGAAGAGGGTGCAACCATTGTTCGCCACACAATAAAAACCCGCAGCGGCTCCCATATTACGGCACAGCTTCCAGTTTACGATTCCAATGGAAAAATAGTTGCGGTTATTGGTGCGCAGCAGAATATTCAGGACTTTGTAAATTCAAGGCGTTCCTTTTTTCAGTTTGTATTAATCACTGCTTTGATTATTGCGGCTGTCTTTATTCTGGTATTTACAATTTATTTTAATTTCCGTTTTATAAAGCCAATTCTTCTTATTACAAATGAAACAGAACGCTTTGCAATTATAAATGGTAGTCCAAGTAAAGAGCTTCTTTCAGTTAGGAATCAGGATGAAATTGGAGAACTTGCAAATTCTGTTTACAAAATGGAAGAGTTCATTTCCAGCAATATTAAGTCACTTACGCAAATGACGGCAGAAACTGCTCAGGCTCTGGCAAGTGCAATTGATGCAAAAGATGCCTATACCCACGGGCATTCAACTCGTGTTGCAGAATATTCGCGTGAAATTGCCAGAAGGGCAGGTAAGTCAGAATCAGAATGTCACGATATATTCCTTGCAGCTCTTATGCATGATGTAGGAAAAATTGGTGTTCCTGGTAAAATAATTAATAAAGTGGGTGCTTTAACAGAAGAAGAATTTAATGTAATAAAAATGCATCCGGTTATCGGTAAACATATTCTTGAAAACATATCTCAGGCACCTCACATCAGCGATGGAGCTTTCTTTCATCATGAACGCTATGATGGAAACGGATATCCAAAAGGTCTCGAAAGTTCAAATATTCCTGATATCGGAAGAATTATTGCCGTTGCAGATGCCTATGATGCCATGACAAGTAAGCGAAGTTACCGTGGTATTCTTCCTCAGGAAAAAGTACGAAGCGAAATTGAAAACGGAATAGGTACTCAGTTTGATCCGGCTTATGCAAAAATCATGCTTCAGATGATTGATGAAGATAAAGATTATAATATGAAAGAGCAGAAAGAATAGCTGGTACTCGACAGTCATTTATACAATCTGTAAAATAAAAGAATGACAACTCAAAGTGTAAAAATCGCAGATATTTTAAAGAGTAAAAAAGTTACTCTCTCGTTTGAAGTTTTTCCTCCTAAAAAAAAGGAAGCCTTAGATTCTATAAAAGCAACAGCAGTTTCACTGACCCAATATAAACCTGATTTTATAAGCGTTACCTTTGGTGCTGGCGGTACTACAAAAGGTTATACAGCTGATATTGCAGAAGCAATTGAAAATAATGGCACAACTGCACTGGCTCATCTAACCTGTGTTCGCTCTACAATGGATGCACTTGAAAATACAATAAAAGATTTAAAGTCAAAAAATATTTCAAATGTACTTGCACTCCGTGGAGATTTTCCTAAAGATGCAGTGGAAGGCGAAGATGTTTTTCCGTCTGGTTTTACACACGCTTCGGACCTGGTTACACTTCTCAAAAAAGAGGGAATGTGTGTAGGAGGCGCGTGCTATCCGGAAGGACATCCTGAAAGTTCCAGCCGCGATGCAGATATTGAATCACTGAAATATAAGGTAAATGCCGGCGTTGATTTTTTGACTACACAAATGTTTTTTGATAATGATATGCTTTATTCATTTTTGTATCGTCTGCAGTCTGCTGGAATTCATGTACCGGTTCTTGCAGGAATTATGCCTATTACAAATGCAAATCAGGTAAGCCGCATGGTTGATTTGTCGAATGCCTATATTCCAAGAAAACTGCTGGCAATCTGCGACAGATTCAGAGATTCTCCGGAAGCTATGATGCAGGCAGGAATTGCTTATGCTACAGATCAGATTATTGATTTGATTTCTAATGGTGTGCGGGGCATTCATATTTATACAATGAATAAGCCTGAAATAGCCGGCGCAATAATTAAAAATGTAGACCAGATTATTAAGGCTACAAATGAATAATTTTTGAAGATTTTTTTGAAAAAATTATAATCTTCTGCTTGACATAAAACGTCAAAAACTATATATTCAATATCACATTCCGCGCGGGGGTGGTGGAATTGGTAGACACGCAAGCTTGAGGTGCTTGTGACGTTAGTCGTGGCCGTTCAAGTCGGCTCCTCCGCAAAAGGCTTCCTGCAAAAAGGAAGCCTTTTCTTTTTTAACCCTGATATTCGGGGAGGTGAGGTAAAAATGTTAGCAGTGTTTGTAAATTGCGGTGCGGTAATTCTTGGTTCCATAATTGGTCTTTTGTTTGCCAAAAAGTTTACAGATGAACTTTCTGATATGATTCAGACTGCCTGTGGTGTAATTACTCTGGTACTTGGCGTGCAGATGGCCTTTAAATACAACAACATTGTTTACCTGGCTCTTTCTTTGATTTTGGGTGCAATTGTTGGCTATGCCCTTGATATTGATGGAGCAATTCTTAAACTTGGCGGCAAGCTTGAAAAACTCACAAAAAAGAGCGAGTCTTCCGGTTCTTCTAATTTTGCCTATGCCTTTTTGAACTCGTCTGTGCTTTTCTGTGTTGGAGCTATGTCTATTGTGGGCTCCTTTGAAGCGGGCGTAAATCACAATTATACAACAATCTTTACAAAATCAATTCTGGACGGTTTTATGGCAATCAGCTTTACAGCCGCCATGGGAATTGGAACTGTTTTTTCTGTTATTGCGATTTTGATTTATCAGGGGGCACTCACTCTGCTTTCTGAGTTTTTGCAGCCTTATGTTTCTGATTTACTGATTCAGGAGCTTTCTGCCTGTGGTGGCGCCATGATTATCATGATTGCGATTAACCTTCTGGGACTTAAAAAGATTAAAACTGCAAACTTCCTTCCGGCACTTGTGTTTGAGATTCTGTTTGTAATGCTGGTGCCTCTTGTAATGAAGCTGTTCTCGTAAAAGCGGGGGTGTTACGGGGGCGGAGCCCCCGTTCGAGAGGGGTAGGCCGCGACAACGTGCGCCGGCTCAGACACAGCCTTCGCCGAGACTCGCTAAAAACAGTCCACCGGACTGTTTTTACCCTGCTTTGCAGGGCCGCTCCCTAAGGGGTCGACTTCCCCCTCCTGTATTACCGAAAAAATCACACTTATACGAAAATTCTCTGTTGACTTCTGGCGTGGATGTGCTACAATGGTTCTAATAATATAACCCTTAAGGAGGCCACATAAAATGGCAAAGGTAGAACTTAAAGGTATTGGTAAGGTTTACGACGGCGGTGTTCGTGCTGTAAACAATGCTAATATCACTATTGAAGACAAGGAATTCTGCGTATTCGTAGGTCCTTCTGGATGCGGTAAGTCAACAACTCTCCGTATGATCGCTGGTTTGGAAGATATTACTGAAGGTAAGCTCTTCATTGATGGCGTTGAAATGAACGA
>OCVV011149518.1_pt1 | contig 17065 bp, 18 predicted proteins | sample 1539721 | NCBI WGS metagenome assembly OCVV01 (sample SAMN02144230, study PRJEB22623) | gut metagenome | biome: sheep rumen | host: Ovis aries | place: New Zealand | reverse complement strand
CGGTAAATTCAACGCGTACAGGAGAATCCCCATTAAAATACAGATATGAATTGGGAACGCTCGCATAATTACTATAATTGTGCCTGTGAAGATTATAACTCTCCGCCTCACCGGAACCGGCCTCTTCTTCCAGAACAAGATCCTCTTCAAGGTCATTATCAGATATTGCATCTGATGTCATCTCGTTTTCCGAAACAGTTGCCCCGATATAATCCCTTTTTTTCGCATACGCTTCCTTTTCTGCACATGAAAAGATAACATTAACAGATAATAATGTTATAAGAAGTATGCTGATAATGTTTTTGATCCTTCTGTTCATATGGAATTCCTCCACTGCTTTTTACATAAAGAAATCTGCCGCACAGTCCTCAGGTGTCCGTCGCACATATTTAAGAAAGGATATTTTCCCATCTGTCAGATTATATTCTATATAGTATTTTTCAATATCAGTAGTATATGCACCATCTGTTTCTTTTAACCCCTGATCCTTTAGGATCTTTATCGCTTCATCCTCAGTCATCCCAAGTGAAACACCGTAGATATAAAAATTTTCTACGGGTTTTGTAACGAAAATAACATATCCGGTATTATTAGCCACTTCCAATAATTCTATGGCTTCATCACATATAACATAGGAATCACCCATCTCACTGACCTCGACTTGTGAACCCAATTTTTCTGCCAACTGTTGCTCTAAGTTCCCGCCGTAACCACTTGTCCAAACATCAATATAATCCTTTATATCAATTATATCTCCATCACCTGAAATTCCTGACACATCCTCTTTATTAATGGTGTCTTCGTCATCAATCTCTTCTTTTATCGTGCTGTTTTCATCAGTATTCTCTTCTTTTGTGGCGCCTTCTTCATCAATCTCAGACTTTGATTCTTCATCTGATATAACTGTTTCCGTTTCCACTTCCGCTTCCTTACTTTCATCTTCTGTACTTTGTGCAATCGGAATACTTTCCTTCTCTTCACAGGCCGTTAAAACAAATCCGATTAAAAGAATTATTATAATACCTTTTCTTTTCATTACATTTTTCCTCTCCAATGTCTTTTACTCAACGATTTTCATATTCCAAAATAAGATTGGCGTTAGCTTTTTCATATTCATTTAAATATGATTCTTTCCAATCATCCGGGGATATATCTACAATTCTCCTATGTACAAAATCAAAATCCCTTTTGAAGACACTTAATATCATCTTTCAGTATTTCTATTTCCTGTTTTAATGCATTTAATCTATCGTTCATTTTTGATTTCTCCCGCCGTGGGGCGCCGGATAACATGTGTTATTTTTCTGATATATAAAACACCCAATCAGAATACTAATTGGATGGTTTATTCGTTCATTGTTTTTCTTCTGTTTCGGTTGAACTAGCCTCGTCTTCTCTGATCTTTCTCAGCGCAGCATCCGCATTTACTTTAAATGCAAACTGCTCTTCATCCTGATAACCGACAGCATAGATTTTGTCTATCTGTTCATTGTTGAACAAATATGTCGTATCCGGCCCCAAGAACCCTTCCGGGAATGGACATCCAACATAATCCCACACTTTCGAAGGATCGTCTGCTTCCAACTGACATACACCAATTATCATGATCCTCTTAGTGCTGTTCTTTAATAGTGTTACAGTTCCAATCGGTAATAATCCGTCTAACATATCTCTATCCTCCTATAGTCCAAAAAATTTTCCAATTTTATTAATTCCTTTTCCAACTGATTTTAGCGCACTCTTTGATGCTTTCTTAACCGCATCTACAGTTCCTCCAACATCTACTTCGAAACCTACGCTTCCTCCGATTCCAAGCGAAGCTCCAACATCGAATTTTAATACACCATTATTATATCCCACATCTGCATGTGCGCCAACACCCACATTCAGACTTCCGCTAACTTTAGCTTCCGTGCCTAGGATCGTAACTCCGGCCTTCCCTTTAGCTTCTATAGCTATCGCTTCAGCATCTATTCCGGCTTTCAATCTAGGATCGAATTCTCCCTTATCATTAAACATTCCGACAGATGCTTTGGCATTTGCACTCACTTTACCAACATCAACATCAGCGGAAGCATTTGCTCCAGCCATACTATTACCCCAGTGACCATTTGCATCAACATGAAGTGCGGTTACAGATCCACCTATTTTTCCGTCAAAATGTGGGTTAAACAGCAAATCTCCATCTTTTGTTTTCGTATATAATCCTGTAGAAGCACTCATATACGCGGATGCGGCCAAAACCGAAACGCCTGCACTTCCATACTTGCCACCAACTGCAGCACTCCAGAATTTTCCTTCATAGTGTCCTTCCTTTTTCCATGTCGTGGCATTAATGATATTATCGGGGAGATTCCTAATCCATTCCCGCATTTCCTTTAGCGATTTAACCGGTGATAACAGTAGCCCCCCTGCTGCCCCTTTTAGTTTGGAAAGATTAAAACACTTCTCAAAGAAATCGTTTGCCCGTGAACATCTTTCAAACAGTTGATCCATTGAATCCTTGTCAAATCTAAACTGACATTCAATTATCGATTTCAAAGATGTGTTTATATTACCCCTACCCGTTATCCTTTTTTCAGTAGTATTGTATTTAAGCATAGAAGAAGAAAAACCGTTGCGCATATTCCGGCTTCCTCTTTTTTCTTTTGCCACTTTTTCTTCGATGTTTTTTAACCTGGATTTAATGCCGGCACTGGCTGCGATCTTAAAACTCAAGCCGTTTCTGATCGATTGGATTTCCATTCGAGCCGTTTCAAGTTTCCCGGATATGGAATCCAATTGCCCTTCCACTCCCGAAAGCCCTGATCCTCTTACTTCAAACTCTGCCATTTTTTATCCTCTTCTGCTAAAAAGCGGTTTTCTGCTTCTCACACTTGCAAATATAATTGATATATTATCGTCCGCGCCGTGCTCATACACTCTGTCTTTCAGCATCGGTGCAACTTTCTTAATACCCAGATGACGAACAAGCAATACATATCTTTTTATCAATCTGTCATTGAAATGTTTATATAATCCGTCTGAACAAAGAAGAAACGCATCTCCGTTTTTGAGTTCATCGGTTTCCGCACTAAAGACCAGTCTTTCATTTATACCTACAGCGTTTGTAAGTTTACCGAAATTTTTATCTGTCATTTGTTCATTGTATGACAGATTGTTCTTAATCTCCGGTTGGTTTTGCCATACGTCGTCAACATTCAGTTGCCGCATTTTACCGTTTTTTATTCTGTATAAATGACTGTCTCCAACAGAAATAAAACCGTATTGATTCCTATAAATAAACAACGCTATTATGGTCGACCCACATATCTGCCCTTCATTATAATTAGTATAAATATACTCATTTGCGTCTTTTACCACATTCTGAAGGGAACTGAACATTTGATTGAAGTCATTATCGTAATCATCAGGATTACAATTGATAATCCAGGACTCAGCTCTGTTAACCAGTTCCTGGCTTGCCAATTCCCCATCCTTATGTCCTCCCATTCCATCGGCAACAACAAAAAGTGATATTTCATTTTCGCTGTCTGTAAATGAAAGGACGGAATCCTGATTAACTTCTCTTGTTTTTCCTATATCGCAAACCGACGAATAATTAATAATCATTTTTCCCTTTATGATTATGAAAACTCCACTTTCAGTTCGACTCTACCAAGCTTTATGATAGAGCCGGATGCAATCTCAACTTTTGATGATATTCTGTTTCCATTAACTATAGTTCCGTTACCCGAATTCAGGTCTTTAATATAAAATTGATTTCCTTGTCGACTTATTTCACAATGAGGTCCTGACACGGATCTTTCGTATGTAATATTGATGTCAAATTTCTCATTTTCATCATGTGGTCTTCCTATTACTATCTTATCTGCTATGGGCTTGGTAAACGAGTGAGCCGGATTACTGATATCTACCAATGACACCATATAAGTATGCTCCATTCCCTCGTTCAGAATAAAAGTATTTCTCGGTCTGTCCGGACCGAATCCCGGCTTATCCAATATCTCTGTCTTTTTTACAGCTTCCGGGGGATCTGTCGGGATCTCAACAAATTTTTCTTCTTCCTTTTTCTTCTTTATTATCCTAACAATCAGGATTATTGCTCCTGTCAGCAATAGGATCACAACTAAGGCCGGAATAATGATCAACAGTGGATTTAATTTTTTTTCTTCAGGAACTGGATCCGGTTCTTTTTCATCTTTTGTGTCTTCCTTTACCGGGGTTTGTTTTGTATCGATATTATTATCTGATACCTTTGTTACTTTTCTTTGCGGCATTCTGACATTATCGATCTGAACATTTTGTCCGTCTATGTTCAGAGTGATCGTTTTCTCGCTACCATCCTTTATTTCAGGACTAACTTGTATGTCAAATCTTATGATGTTTCTGTCCTGCGCTAATGAATTCAATATATCCGTAGGATTAGCTACGGAATCCAGCAAAAAGGAATCCGCATTTGTTTGTCTGGATATTGCAAACAACTTTTCAAGCTCATTCGAATTACTTTGTTTATTGTTATATACACCTACAGTATAGATCGGAACAGACTCGCTCTTTAGAAGGGAAGCCAACTCTTCAGTTGTATATCCGATTTCCTTATTATCTACTCCATCAGTGATAACGAATATCCTCTTATAATCATTATCGCGCTCACTAAATTCCGGATCACTGATCAGATCATACAGAACATCCGTTAAATACGTTTCGCGATCCTGAAACTGCATATTATCGATCATACCCTTTAACTGCGTATAATCATCTGTATAATCTGATAACATTTCAATATTCTCTCCGAAAGTAGCTATGGCAAATTGCTCGTTATTGCTTCTTCCGGCTACCAGTTCCGAAACAAGATTCTTTATCTCATCTCTTCGTTTCTCCGGAATAGAAAGAGAATTATCAAATAAAACCAATGTTTTGATATTGACTCCGCCATCCGCCACAGCAGCATGATCGACCTTTAACGCCTCAGTACTTCCAACCAGGGCGCTAACTTCTCCGATCGTTCCTTCAACACCTTTAACATAAACGATCGGATTGTCACCTCCGTCATTAACCTCCATTACTTTGATCTGTCCTTCCGCATATACGGGATGGCACACAATAATTCCAATCAATATGGCAAAACATAATATTTTCTTAATGGTTTTCATTCTTCTTCTATTCCTCGAAATGTATTATTTCTTTTACTGTTGCTGATCATAAAACTCAGATAATCTCTCAATAAAAGCTTCTCTTTCCTCGTCTTCATAACCCCTGAATTCTATGGTCGAAATTGCATCATGATTAAAAAAGAATTGTGTGCCATCTCCCATATTCCCTTCGGGATATACCACACCAATATAGTCATATTCAACACCTGTAGCATTATTGATCTGCTTTATTCCATATATCATTGTTTTTTTTGTTGCTTCCTGCAATGTCACTATCGATCCTATCGGAAGCAATTCTTTTACATTATTATTCATTCTGTCCCTTTCCATCTAATCACCAGGCGCCATTGCCACACCAGCGACACCTTGATCCGAATATATTCTTTGCAAAATTACCCACTGCCTTTCCTGCAGCTTTTCCGGCTTCCTTCGCACCATTAACGATTTTTTTCGTTTCTTTAACTACGGCCTTACCGGCTTTTTTTGCTTCTTTATACGCAGCCTTTGCGCCATCTATTGTTACATCAGCAACCGCATCCGTCCAACTTGTTTTCGAGCCATGCGTAGCTTTTGTAACCATCCAATCAAGTGCTGCATCTGCAGCAACCAGAGTTCCGGCAGTTACAGCAGCAGTAAGGATTGCCGGCGCACTAACAGCTGTCGCAGCTGCACTTACAGCTGTAATCACTCCTATATCCAATGCAGTGCCTGCCACGGTTTCCAATCCTGTTTCCGCCCAGAATCTGCCATTCATATTAGAAAACTCTTTTCTATTATCAACAAAACTGTCTATACCATTTTTAATCCAACTACATGTGGAAGATACGGCCTTTCCTGTTGATGAAAAATCAAAGTATTTACCCAAAGCTTGCTGTACGGCTGATTTATCAGATCCAACCAAATGAAATACTTTTCCCCAGTTTATTTTACTCCCCGACCAGTTTCCTGCCACATTCCCAACAATACCTATCAAGGCTTTTGCTTTCCCGTATCCATCTCCCGCAAGATCCTTGCCCAAAAAATCAACATATCCACCTATCGGACCCAGAGCGGCCACGCACCCCTTATATATAGGCTTACCCACTATATCTACCATGTCAACATACCAGGGCATATTTATTTCTATATGAGGTTTTTCACCATCATTTTGGGAAATGATCTTCGCTCCAAGCGGATTAGAGCATCTGCCTACAATGCGATCTTCCGTATTCTGATACTTTACTACGGAGTTTTGAATGGCATCAGACATGCTTTTGCTGCCTCGCTGCTCACGGTCAACCTGCTCGGCGATCATCTTTAGTCTTGATTTGATACGAGACGAAGAAGCAATCTTAAATGACAGAGAATTACTTATGGATAAGATGTTTCCTCTCTCAGCTCTAAGTATTCCGGCAATAGAATTAAGCTGTACTCCTGCATAATTCATGTTGTCTGTTTTTACATCAAATTCTGCCATTTTTTACCCCTTCTTGATCATGTAATAGCCATGGATGATCCACGGCTATTACATCAAATCCACTAGTTAACTGATCACATTTGTCTGCTGCGAATTCGCCGTGTCCACATTCGTCATGACAGCATTATCGTAATTAATTGCAAACTGCTGAAGATCACTCGAGTGTTCCGATATCATCCTGAATATCTTTGTCATGTCTGTCTCCAAGGAATTAAACTTTCCTGCAAATGCAGTATAAGCTTCATCAGCCCATGTTCCGTTTAAGGACTTTATTATCTGTAACATCTGCTGTGTAAGATTATTTACCTGTGACGCATTCTGGGAAAACTCCTCAGCTGTAGATCTCAATTTTTCCGGTGTAACTAAAATATTCCCTTCCATTTTTCTCTCCTTCTCTTCAAATGATTGTTTTTTTAATACTTCCTGGTATTTGCAATTTCAAGATTCTCCATCTCTTTTTGCGCATACTTATCAGCGATCGTATGCAAAGCCTGTACATACTGCTCGATCACCTTATGGAAGGTTTCCCACTGTGCCTTATCTTTGTTGTATTCTCTGTCGAAAGCATTTCTTGTCGGTCCTTCATACATAGCAACAAGTGACTGCTCCGCCGTCGTAAGATTATCAACCTTTCCTTTGAACTGTGCATTGAGATTCTTGATCTCATCTGCTTTGTTGTGCACCTCCTGTGGTGTTACTTTGATTTCTCCCATTTTCTTTCCTCCTTTAAATCACTTTGATATTTCAATAATTTGTAAACCATTATCTGTAAATCAATACTATCTGATTCCACCACCTCCTCCGCTTCCGCCTCCGAAGGATCCGGAACCTCCTCCTCCGTATGTTCTTGCTTCCGCAATTCTAAGGTTCTTCAGTTCCGTATCGCGAATCCTTTTTGCAATGCTTTTTATTTCGTTAGCTACAGCAATAAGATCTTTGGCTGTACTGGTTATATCACTCTGGAGTTTGGCTCCCTTTCCAAGATAGGTTGAAGCATTCCTACCCTTCCAGTTTGCCGAGACAGTCTGCATAGTATCATTTAATTCGTTTCCGCCTATCTTACTCATCCGATTGGCAATACCTATCAGATCATTTGCCTGCTGGATCGCTTTTTTATAATTAAACAGAATGGTTTGTTCCGTCATGTCTTATGATCTCCTTCCTATGATATTACATTTGTAGTAAGCTGGCTCGAAACTGCTGTATTGGTTTTCAGCACTCCCAAGTAATTTGCTGCTATCTGCTGAAGATCCTCCGGGTGTTCCTGTAACCTCAAAAGGATCCTGTTTATTTCTTCTTTCTTGTCCTCGTACAATTTACGGTGTACATCACCGGCTTCACCGATCCAGTATCCATTGGTTTTTTTCATGCTGTTTTCAATATTGTTAAAATGCCTTCTCATGCTTATGACCAGCCTCAGCACATCTTCAGCCGATAATACCATCCGGTTTGTATCGACTGCTATATTCTGTCCGCCAAGTGCGGCTGCAGCCGAATATCTGAACGCAGATGAAGGGAAACTTGTATTTGCCATTTGTCACATTCCTCCTATACTTGAATAGCTGCTACTATCTCACTCACTTCATTATCACAGGTGTTATACTCACCATTGGCATAGTTTAAACAATTAATAATCTTTTGAATTATATCGCACATATCTTTCATCTGTTGTCTGTCTATATTGAACTGCTGATTAAAGGCAATGTTCGCAGGCCCTTTCCAGGTGGTATCCAAAGCTTGTATGGCATTAAACATATTGTCAAGCTCATTACGTATCTGGGTTAATTCCGTTTGCATAAGATCAATATCATCTTTTAAAGTCCCGGTATTAATAGCTATTTCATTCTTCATCTTCTCTCTCCCTTATACTATAAATGGAATTTTATTAATTACCTGCTCGTCAAAGAAATCTCTCTGTAAAATGACTTCTCTTCGGTTAAAAACAAGCTGCGCTCCATCCGCATTTCCAATTATCTGATCCTCATGTGTATCATAACAAATACATGTTTTCTGCAAGCCCTGAAACATACTTGTCAATCCTCTTTGATTTATCTCAGCCTTTTCTTTTTCCTGTTTCAGTTTGGAAACAGCATCTCCCATACCGGAAAGTGAACTTAAACCCGCGATCACTGAATCGATATTGGATATCTCATTAAAATGTCTATCCGAAATGCCTGCCAAAACATCACATATTTGAAATAGTTGATTTAAGAAAACATCAAACATCTATCATTTCTCCTTGCCTTCAATGCCATAATATCAAGCCTGTATAATAAAAGTGATAAAACTGACAGACGGCACTTTTTTTATGACGAATTGCATTTTAAATTAGTATCAGGCTTTCGCCCGTTCCAACTCCGGTTTCTGCCAGAGTCTGTTTTTTTTGTAAAACCCGCTGACTTCCTTTTACACATAACATCATATCCGCAACATTTCCGCATAATTGAGTCTGTTCTTTTTGACCGATCATCTCAACGATCTCTTCTATTATCGTATAAATGTGTGCTGTTTCATTTAATTGAAAATCATACTCTTTATCAATGCTGGGTACATAAATATCAACTAATATCATTTTTCTTTTCCACTCCCTCAGTTAAAAAGGTATACAAACGTTCTTCAGAATACAAATATCGCTCAGCATCTGACCCATCCTGCATTATCAGATAATCATTTATTATTCCGCTCAATAGCGCTAGTGAAAACAACGGCTTACTGCTTCCCGAACTATAGCCTTCCATCACCATAGAGAATGCTTTGTTTTCTTTGATCGCATTTATATCATTTTTCTCAATGGTCTGAACATCGTCTACACCTGTGTTCCTGCAAGATTTCGGGACCAAACCCGCTTCTATCATAAATGAAAGTATTTTATCTTTAGCTATCCTTTTGATCTGAATATAATCACCGGATTGAAATCCGGGCTTTGCAACAACACAACCGTCTGAATCCGGCATATAGATCAGATATTCCGGAACTCTTTCATCTGACGGCATAATATGAAATGACATTTTGCTGTTTTTTATATCATTAAATATATCTTTTAATTCAGGATCTATTTCCACTCCATTCTCCGTCGCGAAGATCCGTTTATTGGAATAGAGGCTATACACTCCCACATTATATGCCTCCTGTCCTCCGGACACTTCCTCATCCGGATTCCCGAATACAAGAAGATCTTTTATTTCAAACGCACTTAATAACACTTGAAATTCCTGGTTATTTAAGCATATCCAATGGTCCATGATCATGCTTTCCCCTTTTCAAACTTCCTGAATTCAGGTTTATAACTCCTGGAAAGCGGGACAACCAATTCTCTGTCCATTACAATAGTATTCTGTGCCGAATTAACCCTCCCGATCCTATCTGAATTAACTATAAATCCTCTATGACAACGAACAAAATTCGACGGCAACTGTTCCAGCAATTGTTCCAATGTCGAATAAAATCCATACTCGTCCTGAAGTGTCCTTATATATATCTTCTTGTCGCGGGCCTCAAAATAAAAGATATCCTTATATAAAAGAAATGTTCTTCCTTCCTGACTGTCTAAAACAAAATAATTAGAAGAATCAGAATTATTCCTTTTATCGATCATTTCCTTTACAAATTCCTTTATTGTTGCTTCAATGTTTTCCTCGCTTAAAGGCCTCATCAAAAGCGAGTCCGGACGGATCCCGGGGCGCAAATAGATAAGAGGCGACATACTCGCATCGGTAATGATCAAAAGTCCGTTATCAGAATAATGCCTTCGGTATGAGATCAATTCCTCTATTCTTCCATTCGGAACAATATCCATACAGGCTATATCGATCATAGGCTCCGTCATCAAAAAAGATTTCCACTCATCGTTGTCTTTAAAAAACCTGAAACTCCATTCATCTTCCGTAAGGTTTGCCGCCAATTCCTTCAATGACGACCTGATCATTTTTACTTCATCTTCTTTATCATCAACAGTTACTACTGAAAACATGATCGCTACTTTCCTACATTATCGCAGATCGGGAAAACCACCATATTTGTTTCATCATAATCATGCGTCGGGAGCATTCCAATTCCCGGCTTAACCGTTTTTGCCTGTTCCATATACGATACATGATCAAACGCAAGTATGTTTTGAGCGGATACATTTCCTCCAAAATGAATACCGGTTTTATACTTAGTAAACTCAGAAAACACACTCAACCCTACAGCCTTAGATGCATCATCGTGATTGTAGCATCCGAACCAGAATACGTTGTGTGATGCCCCCTTCTCGATCAGATTGGTTATAAGGGCATGAGACGGAGATATGCCTTCAGCAGGATAATGAACACGTTTAACAAACTCTGCAAGATCAGCTACGAATATATACATTTTCTCGAATTGCTGCATTTTCTCATACAGATCATCATCAGACAGACCATCCGCAACACACTGATGCTTTAACGCATTTCTTTCTTTAAACGTGGTAATGATACTGTTTAAATAATCAATGATTTCCTGCTCAGTGTTTATATATCTGCCTCCAACTTCCTGAGTAATACTCCTAAGCTCATCTCCAAAGTCAACAACTGCTATATCTCCTCCTAACAGTTTTGCCGATCTCATTAGTATCTTGAGAGCATTGGTTTTACCGGTTCTTGCCTTTCCTGATAACAGAGTGCAATATGTCTTCCTGAGATTCAGTCCATAGACCGTGGCTTTCTTCCTATCATAACCCATGGGCAATACATCCCCTTGCCCGATCATTGATCTGACTCTATCCAGTTTCTCAAATTCACTCCATACAGGTTTCTCCGGAATCTGCGGGATTTCACGAGCTTTCTTGCCTTTCCATGCATCATTCATTTTTGCACAGATTTCTTCCATCATCTCTCCGCGTTTATAATCATCCTCAGCTGCAAAAGGCAATGCGGTCTGGTACTCTAAGACTGACTCTCCTATCTTGACCAATCCACGCCCCTTAACATTTTCTTCAGGGAGAACATCTAAATGAAGCGTACGTAACACTTCAGAATAGCCATATTTATCATTCATTTCCAAACATATCACGGTTCTAAATACATCACTCATTGAGCTTCGTATTTCACTGATTCCAAATCCAGCTGCAGAAACTACCAGATAAATGCCATATCCCACACCCTCTTTGGCTATGGTATCAAGCATTCCCTCATAAGCATCTGACGTTTTATTACGGAACGTTGCCATATTGTCGATCACAATGATTATCGCCGGCACAATAGTCCCATTCGCCCTGATAAACTGACTATAACTACCACCTTTAAATAATTGCTTTCTTTCCTCTAATACTTCCTCCATCATTGTGAAGAATTTAGATATTTTTTCCTCATCATTTTCATACATCACTCCGCCAACATGCGGCAGTTTTTCAAGTGATCCAAGCATTTTGCTGCTGAAATCAAGTAAATACATGTTAACAGAATCCGGGCTGTAATGATTTGCCAATGAGTACAAATACGTCAACAAAAATGTACTCTTTCCACTTGTAACTGTTCCGATGATAGCGTGATTACCGTTAAGTGCAACATCCATTGTTAACGGACACTGAGCCTGGTTTACCGGATCATCATATAATCCGACAATTGTTTCCAAGGTAAATCCATTTGACGGCTCCGGCCACTTTTCTCCGTCAAATTTCCTGACGTCATATCCGTTCAGATCACTGAGATATAATTCGGTCGGTAAAATAGGCAGCCACAGCTGAAGATTATGTACATACCCGTTGTCTTTAGCTACTTTGGCCAGATATTCAACAACCGCATCCAACTGGGTCTTTTCTTTCATCTCGGGAAGTTTCTTGCCATAGGCTGTTGCCATGCTTATAACTATATGTGCCTTGTCATTTCTGCCTATAACATCCGCATTTTCCTCAACTGCCTTCCCATATATATACAACATATCCAGTACACGGTGATAGTTATAATCCGATTCAGGATACTCGATCTGCTTGTCTGAAGCCGCTTTGAAAAATTCTTTTATAACAGCATTGGCCATGGAATTATCATACAAACAATCCTCCGGTCTGCATCCGCAGACCTTTAATGCTTCGTCAATTACATACAAAAGCTTTGTGATCCACCGACTCCGCATTCCTTCTTTTTGCTTTATCTTCGCATGTGATCCAACCAATGCTGCTCTGCCGTTTTCAGACAACATTTTAGCGATCTCTGTCTGCAAAGCTCCCGCATTTTCATCATAGGTTGCACCGCTCCATGCCGATTGAAACAGCTCAAATAATTCATCATTTCCAACCTGAAGGTAGCACCTTCCGGCCTGAGTGATATATGCTGCATCCGGGCGATGAAGCATATCATTACTATCCTGTCTGTCCTGAACTCTTAAGCATAACCTGAATTTCGAGTTACTCCAGATATTATCATCAACCGTACCGCTCGGTTTCTGCGTAGCAAGGATCAAATGCACACCAAGGCTTCGACCTACCTGCGCAACCGAGATCAGCTCACGCATAAAATCGGGCTCTTCTCTCTTTAATTCCGCAAACTCATCAATAATAATGAACATATGCGGAACCGGGATCTTTGCTTCATTATTCTTGTATAATCTCGTATATAGATTTATATTATTAACACCATGCTCATTGAAAATACGCTGTCTTCTCATATTTTCACTCTTGATAGAGACCATGGCTCTGTGTACCTGGTTTCCGGACAGGTTAGATATCTGTCCGATCATATGAGGGAGGCCGTCAAACAGATTTGCCATTCCACCACCCTTATAATCGATAACAAAGAAGCCAATATCATCCGGACTGTAGTTTATTGCCAAGGAAAGCATATATGTTTGCAGGGTCTCACTTTTTCCTGAACCTGTTGTTCCTGCAACAAGTCCATGCGGTCCGTGATATTTTTCATGTACGTCAAGATAGCACTCTGTCCCACCGGCCCTCTGTCCAACCAGCGCTTTTATCGTGTCATAAGTACGGTTCTTCTTCCATCGATCCATGACATCAAATTCTTCCAGACGGGAGACGTGATACATATCAAAGAAAGTAAGCATATTGGGGATTTCCCCGCCGGTTTCGACTTCGCTTACTTCTATTCTTGCTAATCTTCTTGCAAATAACTCCAGCTGAACGGGAGATACATTATCGAAAGAGATCCTGCATCGTTCATCCAATCCGTCCGTCACGCTATACATACCCTGAAATTCTTCAGTATTCTCTATGATGTATTCACATTCATTAGGCAGATCCTCATAACGGTCAGCCATCAATATAGTCGTGATCCCCGAATTATCTTCATTATCAAATATATATTTGGAGATCAGTTCTCCCTCCAGTAATGAGAAATCCTCCAAAAACAGTACGTAGTAAGGCTTAGGTATTATCTGCTTCCCTATACCGGGACTGCTATGCTCTTCCGATCTTATTCTAAGGACCTTGGTAATCTCATAAAAAACTTCGCTTGCTTCATTCTTATTTCCGGCAACAAATCTCGTCTTTTTCTCTTCATCCCACACATGCGGAAACCACTTTAAGAATTCCCACATAGAAGCGCTTCCGTCCCGGGTCTCATCGTAAATAAATGCAAGTTTTACATCTGTATAGCAGTTTGCTGATGCGATCTGGGAAACCAGATCATACATGACAGGATATGCGCCATGATGTGCTTCTCCGCCAACAATACCTATCAGTCTGTGCTCCAATAGGTTTACACAAACAGGAACATCACGGAGCAATTTATAACTTTCTTTGATCATTTTGGGCTTTTCAGCCAGAGAATCGTTGATAAGAGTAAACCGTTCTTTCGGGATCTCTATGTCCACCTGAAAAGGTATCTCACCAATACCCAATCGATGTGTCAGGTAATCCTCATGCCTGGAATTACGGTTCCATAATTCAGCTGAATTCTGACTGTAATTGCAACACATTGAGGCCTCAGGGTACATTTCTTTCAGCCCTTCTGTATTTTGAGCATATTTTGATTTAATATCATTTGCGCAATTTATCAGATATTCGCTGTATGCATCAAATCTCTTCAGTTCATCTTCACGATTCACTTTTTTTGCATGACGCATATTAACGATCGCCCATATCGTACCCACCGTAGCCGATCCAAAAGCAGTGACCAGTCCTGTATACATAAACGCACTGGATGCACCGCCGTTAATACGGGTAGCATAGATCGACAGCGCACATCCCATAAGCATGGGAAGCGCCATGGTCATAGAAGGCCCGATAGCCATAAAAGTGGGTTGCGCATTTAACTCCTTCGGTTGGGGAGGAGCTTCGATCTCTACTTTTTCAGTTTCGATCTTTGGAATATTTCTCGGTGATCTATGGAACAGATATTTACCAGAATTGGGACGGTCCTCTTCAGATGAGGTGGAAGGAATCTCAACTTCTTCATAAGGTATAAGGCCGGAATCATTTATCCTAAGTCCTGCGGCCTGATCGTTTACTGCGATGAAATTTCCCATATACACGATACGCAAACCGTATATATCTATCCTGTCACCGTAAGACAGTTGACGGGATCCCATTATGCGTTTGGAATTTACAAATGTTCCGTTCGTGGAAGAATCCTGAACAACGAATCCCGTACCTTTATTAGAGATCGTTGCATGAACGCCATTTGAAACGAGATTCAGGTAATTATATGAAAAAGTTGTACTATCTCCGGCCCCAATGGTGATGGCCAAAGTATTTTGAAGACTGTATTTTTTATAGACTGAAAAAGATGTTTCTACCTGTTTAATCAGAATGGATATCTTTTCCGAATAACTTATTGTCGCGTACAGGATATCTCCGTCCTGGAGCGGGCTTTCATCATACGGCTTCTTTGATTGAGCATAATAAATGGTGCATCCCCTTTTGGGTACGAATTTCCACCTTCCATCCATTATCTCCATCGGTATCTCAAAATCATTAGACAACCCAAACAGATCTGAAGAGATCATCAGAGAATAATCAGAATTATCTATTGCAGGAAGTAAATAATCTTTAAACGCCCTTACACTGTATAATGAAACCACAAAACTCATAAAGCGCTACTTTGCCCCCTAATTTGTATTTATTATTTCTATCAAGAAGATCACATTTGCAATTTCGATCACATCACCGGTTTTTACAACTATATAATTTTCACCAACTTCTGTTTTGTTTCTTTTTCTCTTCATACGGACGATCCCGCTTTTTCCGATGTTCCTGACACAGACCTTGTCGTCTTTTAATACTATCTCGCATTGCGTATCCGATACTCGTTCATTTGAAACGACAATATCATTTATATCCTGTTTTCGTCCTATATGAACACTTTTGGTCAGATCGAACATATATGTTCTTGCGGCCAGTTCGCTCCCTTCCCGTATCTGCAGCATCATCTTGTTCTTCTTTGAAGACACGTTGATGTGCTGAGCAGAAAACTGCCCTACGGTCTCTTCGTCATAGTTGACCTCAATGGGGGTCGCGCGAAAATGACTATCCTCGTCTTCGCCGACCCGGTCATTGAGAATAGCCTTTTCAAGCCTTTTCTCCCTTAATTTATCCTGAGCCTTTTCCTGTAATGCTTTTTGACTCTTAACCCTTTTTCGGCGCTTGATAATGATCATAAGAATGATCATTATCAGCAGTCCTCCAAAAAGTATGGGCAGTTTCATTATTGCGGAACCTCCCTGGTTTCAACCTGAACTGAATCAGATGCCTCTATAGGTGTATCGCTCCATTCAGACCAATCTGACCAATTATTTAAATCCCTACTTCTTTTGCGATACATAGTTCCCGTTTCAACCCTTCTATTGTCTGTTCCTTCTATAGCCTCGTCACCCCAGTCACTCCATCCGGACCATTCATAGACTGGATTCTTATTTATCGATCTATATCTATATTGAGTTTTATAGTCTATACCAAGATAATATTTATAACAACGATTTGAACACCAAATGTGGCTTCCGTCATCTCTTAAATTCTCATAATGATCTCCAACCTGCTTCAGATGGCTTGTATCACTTAATTCATGATAAGCACATCTATCATCGAAATTAACGGCATCGGATGAATACGGATAATCTGGTTCATCTATACACCAGTGGTAATAGTATCTCCTTGATTCAACCCTTTGTGTATCAACATCTCTTGTTGAATCAGCTGTAATAACACCATCTTGCCATCCACTCCAGTTGCCATATGAAGTAGAATATCCAGTCAATTCATAATCTTGATGACGATAAACCGTTTTTTGTTCAACTTCACTTAAATTATCCGAAATATACTCATCAAAACTCCATTCGCTCCAGTCTCCATAGATTGCTTCTCGCGAACGGTACTGAGTTTTTGTTGCGGCTCTTCTGGCAGCCTCTTCTTCCTCGGCTTTCTTCTTAGCAGCCTCTTCTTCAGCCTTCTTCTTGGCTGCAGCCTCTTCCTCTGCTTTCTTCTTTGCGGCCTCTTCATCCGCTTTTTTAGCGGCTGCTTCTTCCTCTGCTTTTTTAGCGGCTG
>OCVV011351350.1_pt1 | contig 17068 bp, 11 predicted proteins | sample 1539721 | NCBI WGS metagenome assembly OCVV01 (sample SAMN02144230, study PRJEB22623) | gut metagenome | biome: sheep rumen | host: Ovis aries | place: New Zealand | reverse complement strand
CAACCACTCTGCCTCCCCTATACTAAATTCTGTCGCATCTACAATTAAATCTTGCGACAACGAAACATTTCTGAACCCCGATTCAGGATTTCTCTTTTCCCTACTAGGTATCTTTTTCCCATAGAACACACGATGGGAACCTTTGGAAAGGTTGACAATTTTTTGATTTATAAGGATCCAGTTTGTGTCAATCAAATTTTTCTTTGATGTATCTGGAATATAAAGTGCAGCAACACTTCTAGTGAATTCATCTGTAAACAAGCAAAGGCAATTTAAAGAGTCTAACTCCGCTTGAAACGGTAAAAGCCAAGTTCCTTTTTCAGTAAAATTCAATGGACATATTTTTACATATTCGTTTTTATTTACTTCAAACCATCTTGTTCGATTCTGCAAAAGCGATTCCTGAACAACAGAAAAATTTCTAGTTTCATGATTCGACGGTCTTTTTTTTACAACGAAATAAACATTCCAGTCAAAAACATTCTGTTTATTTAAATCAAGAGGGACTGTCGAATTAAAAACTTTTCGCCCCGTTGCGTCGAAATCGGCATTGTTTTCTGTAGCAAAGGCATTGTTGGCAGCGACAAGAAAAATAAAAAAGCTGATAATTACATTCTTCATTGATCGATCTCCCATAGCCTAGAATCTGCACAGTCTGACTCGGATTTTCTTGTCGGGATACCAAAACCCATTATTACCCTTTTATCATAATCAGACATTTCGTTCCCAGAAAAAATATTTACAAATTTTTCGTTTAAAACAAAAAAGCCTCCGGAGAAATCCGGAAGGCTTTTTGCAAGGAAATGCGTCGATTAGACAGCGCCCTGCCACTTCATGGCATCGGCAACCTTGAGGAAGCCAGCGATGTTTGCACCCATGACGAGGTTCTTCTTGTCACCGTACTTGGCAGCGGCAGAGGAAGCAGCCTTATAGATGGAGCACATGATACCGTCGAGCTTCTTGTCGACTTCTTCGAAAGTCCAGGAGAGACGTTCGGAGTTCTGAGACATTTCGAGACCAGAGGTAGCCACGCCACCAGCGTTAGCAGCCTTAGCCGGTCCAAAGAGCACGCCAGCCTTCTGGAAGGCTTCGATAGCTTCCGGAGTAGACGGCATGTTTGCACCTTCAGCGACAGCCTTCACGCCGTTAGCGATAAGAGCCTTAGCACCTTCGAGGTCGAGTTCGTTCTGAGTTGCGCACGGAAGAGCGATGTCGCACTTGACAGTCCAAACGCCCTTAGAGCCTTCGTGGTATTCAGAACCCTTCACGATGTTCGCATATTCCTTGATACGAGCACGCTTGTTGTTCTTGAGGTCGAGAACGACGTCGAGGTTGATGCCGTTCGGGTCATAGATGTAGCCGTTGGAGTCGGAAACGGTCACAACCTTTGCACCGAGTTCCGTAGCCTTCTGGCAAGCATACTGAGCAACGTTGCCCGAGCCAGAGATCACGACGGTCTTGCCCTGGAAGGAGTCGTTAGCGAGATCCTTGAGCATTTCGCGGGTGAAGTAGCAGAGGCCGTAACCCGTTGCTTCGGTACGAGCGAGGGAACCACCGTAGGAGAGACCCTTACCGGTGAGAACGCCGACCCATTCGTTGCGAATGCGCTTGTACTGACCGAACATGTAACCGATTTCGCGAGCGCCAGTACCCTGGTCACCAGCCGGCACGTCCGTGTCTGCACCGATGTGCTTGCAGAGTTCAGTCATGAAGGACTGGCAGAAGCGCATCACTTCGTTGTCCGACTTGCCCTTCGGGTCGAAGTCAGAACCACCTTTGCCACCGCCCATCGGGAGCGTGGTCAAGCTGTTCTTGAAAATCTGTTCGAAGCCGAGGAACTTGAGCATGGAGAGAGTGACTTCGTTACGAAGACGGATACCGCCCTTGTAAGGTCCGATAGCAGAGTTGAATTGCACGCGGTAGCCACGGTTCACCTGAACCTTACCCTGGTCGTCAACCCAAGGAACGCGGAACGTAATGACGCGTTCCGGTTCAACGAGACGGTCGATCACGCCGTTGGTTTCCCAAGACTTGTCCTGTTCGAGGACCGGGTCGAGGGATTCGAGGAATTCACGGACAGCCTGGTGGAAAAGAGCCTGATCCGGGTCACGTGCAACGACTTTTTCGTAGACGGACTTGAGGTATGCGTTTTTGATTGCCATTGTTTTTTCTCCAATGAAATGACAGTTTTGTTTTTGTCGGTAAAAAATATAACAATCGCGAAAACAGAAAAATTTCGCCAAAATAAATTAAAATGTTACAAAATTGTAAAGTCAAAAAGTGAAGTTTTTCAAAAGTGGCTTTTGTGAAAATTTCGCCAAAATCGCCATTTTTAAAAAGTGACAAAATTGTAATGCACTAAAAAATTTTTTTTGAAAATAATTAAGGTATTTTTGGGAAAAAGGCGATTATCCATGCAAATGAACAATTTTCATTCCATTCCCGCACTGTTTTTAGACATGTGCCGAGCAAAAGATTTTCCCGGCTGGTTCCGGAGAGTGAATGGCTCGTGGGAAGAATATTCCGGGGAAAAATTGGAAGAAATGCTCTTTTTTGCTTCTCTCGCCTTTGCAAAGTATGGCGTCGGAGAAGGCAAAAGCCTTGGAATCATTGCGAATACTTCTCCGAATTGGATTGTTGCCGATCTTGCTTGTGAAGTTTGCCATGCGCCTACCGTTCCGCTTTTTCCGAATATTAGCGAGGAACATTTTCAGTTCCAGTGTGACGATTCCGAAATAGCCTTTTTGGCGGTTGACAACGTTCAATGCCTGGACCCTGGAATCCGGAAGCACCTGGCGCGATTCCGCTACATTATCTGTTTTGATGATACTGCAAAACTTCCGATTAATGGGGTATACTGGAAGAGCCTTTTGAAAGAGGGCGAAATCCTTTCGAAGGAATACGGTACAAGGGAATGGTTCAAGTATCGGATCGATACCATTAAGCGGAGTCATTTGTTTTCGGTCATCTATACGAGCGGTTCTACGGGACGCCCGAAAGGTGTGGAACTTTCGCACCGTAACATGCTATCGATGGTCGGGTCGTTAGAAAATTTGATCGATCCGAAACCGGAAACGGATTCCGCGATGACTCTTTTGCCGGTGGCACATGTGTTTGAACGCATGGTTATCTGTTTTTACATGCGCAAGCATTTGAAGGTCTATTTTGCGGATTTCCCAAAGAATGCCGGCGTGATTGCTCATGAAGTTCGCCCGACCATTGGAACGTTTGTTCCGCGAATTCTTGAACGCTTGGCAGAAGCGATTGCTTCGAGGGAATACAAATTAAGCGGTCCTAAGCGTTTGCTGATGCACCGGGCGATGCTCTTTGCCAAAAAGAATGTTCCGGGTCACGGACAGTTGCGTCGCACCGTTTACGATAAGCTGGTTTATGCCAAAGTGCGGGAAGCCTTGGGCGGAAGATTCAAATGGATTATTTCGGGAAGTAGCGCCTTGAACAAAACGGTTTACCGTTTTTTGGTCAACATTGGATTCCCGATTTATGAAGGCTATGGATTGACGGAATGCAGCCCGGTCATTAGCGTGAACGTTCCTCGGGCAAATAAAATCGGCTCGGTGGGGAAGCCTTTGGAAAGTCTTGAAGTCAAGATCGGAGAAAACCATGAAATCCTTGCGAAGGGAATGAGCGTCTTTCAAGGCTATCGGAATATGCCCGAAATGAATCGTGCTGCGTGGACGGAAGACGGTTTCTTTCGTACGGGCGATCAAGGATATTTGGATAAAGAAGGCTTTCTCTTTTTGACAGGCCGTATTAAGGAAATTTTCAAGACGAGTACAGGGAAATATGTTTCGCCTGTTCCAATCGAATTGGAACTTGTGCGTCATCCGCTGATTGAAGCAGCCATGATCGAAGCGAATGACCGTAAATTTGTTTCGGCGCTTCTTTTCATAGGCTATGACGAGGCGATGCGCGTTTTAGGAAAAAATCGAAGAGATTTTAACCCGGACGAGGCGATTCACGATTCGGAAATTTTGAATGCGGTGCAGTCGCATGTCGATACGGTCAACCGCAAGCTGAATCATTGGGAACAAATTAAAAAGTGGACGCTCGTGGCGGATCCGCTTTCGGTGGAAGCCGGGCTTATTACTCCAACGTTCAAACTGCGCCGTGGAGCCGTTGAAAAACGTTTCCACGATCAGATCGAAAAGATGTATATCGAATAAATTAATCTTCAGGGTATGCGCAGCAACGGAACGAAATCGATGCGTCCGTGTAGAAGGCTGCGGCACCCTTGTAAGCGACGGCTTCACCGGTAAAGAATACCGCTTCTGTGCGGATCGGTTCGTAAATCAAATTGCCTGCGAGTTCCTTGAGCCAGGATTCTCCACCGTTTTTGTATTCGGAAAGAGGGGCGTAATCTTCGCCGAGCGAATCTCCGTCTGCATTTGAAACCTTGAAGAATTGCACGGAATCGGTGAAATCTTTTTTCGTCAGCATTTTATACAGAGTTCGCGTTGTATCTTGGGTATAGCTCGTGTCTACTTTAGAACCTTCGCGGTAAAGGTAGACCGTATCTTGCGTATACCCTGCACGAGTGCGGTGCGGAATGAAATAGGTGGTGCATTTAGAGAGGGATTCACGGGATTCGCCCGAGTAATAGATGTAGCTCGATCCGCGGAGGACGTAGAGCATGGTATCGCTAGAGCCGAGGACCCATTCCTGGAAGCCTCCTGCAAAATTGCGGACACCGTCCGGGCTTACGCAGAGCTTGTTGCGCTTGGAAATATCGAGTGCGTTTGTGGAGTCATCCGAGCCAACTTCGCAGTTCTTGTACAGATATTCCGATGCGGAAAAATCGCTTTCTTCGATGACGCCATAAGAAGTTTTTCCTTGTGCGGTGCAGGCGGCTTTCCAGTCGGCGGATTTGCAGAGGGATACGCTGAATCCGCTTGCCGAAATGCTCTCACAGGCGGCTTGGGCTTCTGCGAAAAGAACGTTATGGGCAAAAGTGCTGTCGCTATTTTGATGCTCGAATTTTTCGATGCAGAAGCGAGTTGTGTCGCTAGTGCGAACAGGGACGAATCCTGCCGGACAATTCAGGTCGGCTTCAGGTCCAAGCGTCACATAGATCGTATCGATGAGAGCCTTGGAGTAATAGCCCGAGGAATCGATGGCTCGGACGCGGACGATCAGCGTGTCACCGGGAACGACCCAACGGATCGTGTCGACGACGTAAGCGCCTGTGGCGGAAACTTTCATTGTGTCGCCGTCGAGTTCATAGGATTTGATATACTTTTCTTCGGATTCTCCGCCGGCTTTTGTCGCCTTTTCCCATTCGCTGCCGTTCCAGAGTTCCACGATATAGCTTTGTACTTCGCGGTAGCAGAATTCTTCGAAACAGTAGTTCGGGTAATGCAGAATCGAGTCGGCGGTAATTCCGCTGGTGTCGGACAGAGGATCTGCGCTTCTGCTCCAGTAAATTAGGACTCGGTTGGAATCAAGGAAGGCTTTGGTCGTGTCCGAAGTGTCGGCGCGGACCCAAAGCTGGTTTCCGATCAGCGGGGCGATGCTATCGGTTGTGGAAAAGAGCTGGTTCGTTTCCACGGAACCCGTGCCCGAAGGATTGCCTGCGGAATCCCAGGCGATAATGCCGATGGTGTAGTTACTTTCGGGTTTTAATCCTTCGATAATCATGCGGTAGCGGTTTGCGCTATCGTTTGCAAAATCAAAACCTTTTCCGTCGATGACAGCGATGCGGAGATAATTTTTGTCCGATTCGGCAGAAGACGTTTCATCGATCCAGAGGGAATCGTTGGTGAAGCGGAAACGGTGATGACGTTTCCAAAAATTCTTGCCGGTGGAATCTGTTTTGCCGTCGTGGAAGATTGTGACTTTGACGTTCCGGATATCCTGGCTGGTATTTTCTGCCCAAAGAAGAACGTTATAGCCAGCGATCGGGCCCGAAAGGCTTTCGGGGGTGAAATAATCGGTCTGGTCGGTTGGACGTGCCCAGTCGATGGCGACGCCGGTTGTCCATGTGGAATCGCTGATGGTAATCAGGGATGGCTGAAAATTGTCGCCTAGAGGAATGAAAACGTGTTGAACGTCTCCCGGTTCATCGTTATCGCTATATTCGCTCCAAATGGCAATCGCCAGAGTGTCGCGGTCGATGGATTCGCTTTGCAGAATTTCTTGCACATAGGAGGTGAGGTCAAGAGTGTCGTAAAGCTTTTCTGGATTTTCAAACGGGACCTTGATGGAATGTTCGGTAGCTCCGCTTGGAACTTTGGTCGTGGAATCGTTGACGTAGATGGTATCTACCCAGATATGGAATTGGAGAAGATCGTCGGTTTCGATGGGAATTCTCCAACGCATCTGGTAGCAGTACTTGTTTGTGTCGTTCTTTGCAGAGCATCCGCGGAAAATGGAAAGATCTTGAACGGCGCGTTCAAAACGATAGTCGTCTTCATTGGAACTATCCGAACAGGCAAAAAGTGCGAAAGCAACGATTAAAACGGCAATTGTCTGCAGTAACGATTTCATTGCCACTAAAATACAAAAAATCAAAGGCCTGCGCGTTTAGGGCTTACATTTGTCCTTTGTTCAGCCCCTTAGTCGGCAGATAACGGATGTTGCCGGCATCATCGATGATAATGGCGACTCCGGCGAGATAGTTCAGCCAACGTCCTGTTTCGTAATGCTTGACATCGACGGATCCGCTTGTTGCGTATACGACAAAGGGAACGAGGAATGTGTCGTGAGTTGCCATAATGGATAGTTTTTGACCGTCGACATTTGGCAGAACGTGTTGGGTCACAAATTCTTCGGCCCGGTCCGCCAATGTGTAAAAGGCGTCAGCAAATTCGCCCAAGTATGCATATTTAGAAACGACGACCCAGCCGCCACCGTTTGTGTTCTTGTACTCTTCGAATTTGGCATCGTCTTTGACGAACCAGTTTCCGTCGAGACCTTCTAAAATTTTGACGTCCGCATTGTCGTCATCGCGGCCGTCCGCAATCGCGGAAACCGTTTGAAGTGTACGGACAAATCCGGAATAAGCGTAGAAGGCCGTGACGTTTGTGTCGATGAGAGTCGTTCCCACATATTTGGCTTGCTTTTTGCCTTCGCTGGTGAGCTGTCCCGAATAACTGTAATCCGAAGTGCGTTCGGCATGGCGAATGACAAAAACGACTTTTTCGTTGGCGGCAAGGTTTTTGTAAATGTCGCTCATGGAGTAAAATCCGTCTTCGACAGGTTCCCCTGGGTCATAAGAAAATGCGGAAGAGGAACTGCTGCAGCTCACGAAAAGGAGTGCAGAAATGAAAAAAAACGAGAAGGCGATTTGGCGCTTGAATGTTTTCACTCGATTATCCCAAAGAATGTGTGATATGCTTCACGTATTAAATATAAACCGCATTCGAAAAACGTTTTGCAAAATTTTGGATGCGTAAATTATATTATGGAAAATTTTACTTGGCTTTAACGGAGCGTTTATGCGTTTTTACATTCCTACGGATGTCTATGTCGAAAAAAATTGCGTAAAGAATCATGAAAAAGATATTCTTGCCTGTGGTAAGAAGGCTTTGATCGTGACCGGTAAGCATTCGGCAAAGAACAATGGCTCCTTGGACGAAGTCCTGGAAATTTTAAAAAACGGAAAAGTCCCGTATGGAATATTTGATGAAGTTGAAGAAAATCCTTCGGTCGAAACGGTTGCCCGTGCTGCACAAATGGGAAAGACTTTTGCCGCGGATTTCATCATAGGGATTGGGGGAGGTTCTCCAATCGATGCGGCAAAGGCTATCGCATTGTTAATTGCCAATCCGAAAGAAACGGAAGAAATCCTTTATACGCCCAAAAAATTGGATGCGCTTCCGTTAGTGGCGATTCCGACGACGTGCGGAACAGGAACCGAAGCGACTCCGGCTTCGGTTTTGACGAATCGAAAAGGAGGATTTAAAAAGAGCATTGCGCATAAAATATTCCCAAAGCTTTCCTTGGTGGACGGGAAATATCTTGCTTTTGCCTCAAAAGAACTGATTGTAAATACCGCAGTCGATGCGCTTGCGCATTTGGTCGAAAGCTATTTGAACAGTCAGTCGAACGTTTATAATCGGATGTTCCCTGAATACGGCTTAAAATGTTGGGAACAGAACAAGGAAGCGCTGCTTTCGAATTCGCCGATCAATGAAAATCTTTATGAAAATTTGATGCTCGCTTCCACGCTTGCTGGAATGTCCATTGCGCACACGAGTACCGCGGTTCCGCATGGAATGAGTTACGATTTAACGTACAACTTTAATGTTCCACATGGTAAAGCGGTGGGGTATTTTCTTGCCGCATATATGGAAGTCTGCGAAAAAGCGGTGCCGAAAGATGTCCGCACGATTCTCGATTTGCTGAAGCTCAAGGACGTCGCCGCATTTGCCGAAATGGTCAAGGCACTTATCGGCACATATGAACTTCCTCGCGCAACCGTCGAAAAGTTTGCTACGCGAATGTGTGGAAATTCTTCCAAGCTAAAGCTTTCCCCTTGTGAACTTTCCAAGGAGAACGTGTGGGAAATCTATGAGAAGAGCCTGATTCTTTTATAGCCTTTTTATTCTTCAAAAGGTCTTACCCGGAGTGTAACGCCCAGCTCCGTGCAGATTTGACGGCAGAGTTCAATCTTTTCGTCGGACATTACCTTTTCGACGACGGTCAGGACCACGTTTGGAACGTGCCGCTTTGCCAGTGAAGCGAATTTTTTCAGGGCGTCAAAAGACTGGATTCCAAATTTGGAACGCGTCAATGCCAGGAATTCTTCGGCGTTGGGAGCGTTCAACGAGATGGAGACCGTGTCAAAACGTCCTTCCAGTTCGGGCGTAATGTCCTTCCCATGAATCAGGTTGGCAAGACCGTTCGTATTGAGGCGGACTTTCAAGTTCGGATATTTGGCATGTAGTTGGTCTATGACGTTGCAGACGTCTTGCAGACGTTCAAGCGGTTCTCCGTAACCACAAAAAACGAGCTCGTTAATCCGGTTTAAATCATAGCGATCAAAAATTTCCATGACGGCATTGACGCTAGGTTCACCCCCTTTGAGCCAAAGGGTGTTTCCTTCCCTCATTTTTTTTGTCTGGCGCAAGCAAAAAACGCAGCTACACGGGCAACGGTTGGTCATGTTGACGTAGATGTTCTTGCCTGAGATATCACCGCTGTTTGCGATGTCTAAATAGCCAGCTTGTCCGACTTTTCCTGTAACGGTGTAGATAACCATTTAATCCTCCATTAAGTCGCGAAGAAACATTTCGAAGCAAAGTCCCCAATGCGTGGGCACGTTGTTGTCTTCGCAATAGCGGATGCATTTGGTGACGAATTCGGCGGCATGTTTCACGGATTCATAAAAATCATGACCGTTCAAGTACATGCCCGCGATGATGGAACTGATGACGTCTCCCGTTCCGCTGCGGTCTCCGCCGATGCGGTCGACCATCACGATACGTGGTTCCTCGCCTTTACTGTAGACGTAGTTCATGATCTGTTTGCTGTTGTACGGAATGCCGGTGATGACGATGTGTTCTGGGCCTTGTTCTGTAAGCTTTTGACACATCTTGGCAAGTTCAATGTCGCTAAACTCGCCGGAACCATATTCGACATCGGTCAAGGTGCAAAGCTCTGTCAGGTTGGGCGTCAAGATGTCTGCGTAATGGACTAAGGCTTTCATCTTTTCGCAAAGCGTCGGCGTATAGGTTTCGTAGAGCTTTCCGTAGTCACCCATGACAGGATCCACCAGGGCGAAGGCTCCATTCTTTTTGAACGTTTTGAAGAAATCGATGACGATGTCGACTTGTTCTTCCGAGCCTAAAAAGCCTGTAGCGATGGCGTCAAAAGTCATGCCCAGATTTTTATAAGTCTGAATGTAATCGCGCATTTTAGGCGTGTAATCGTCGAAGTAGTATTCAGGAAATTGGGTATGCGTTGAAAGAATGGCGGTGGGGATGGTAACCGCTTGAATCTTCATGGCGGAGACGATCGGAGCCATCACGGCAATCGAGCATCTGCCAAATCCTGTTACATCGTTGATTAACGCAATTTTTTTCTGAGGCATGACGGGGCTAAAGGTATAAAATTATATCGAGCTTATTGAATGCGTTGCCCGAGTTTTCTTTCGGAAAGGACTCGAACAGATGCAAGGGCGGCCGAGACGATGATGGCAAGCAAAGTCGGTCCAAGGAAAATGGAATCCTGGCGCTCTGCAAACTGATACGCGATAAATCCGGCGAGCCAGGAAAAAATGTTCCAGGCCCAAATCCCGATGGATCCTTTTTGCTCTTTCGAAAAATAGAACGAAACCAACAACACGGCGGCCATTGGAGCGAAGACAGAGGCAATCAGGTAAAGGAAGCTAATGTAATGGTCCATGATTCCGGAAATTGCGAGGAGTGCGCTTAAAAAGCTGACGGCAATGCCCGCAATTTTAGGGTTGATCTTGTGAAAAATCGCCTTGGCGGATTCTCCGGCAGAGTTGGCTGCCAAAAAGTTCGTCGTTATCGTAGAAAGAACAACGATGAGGATTCCGGGGATTCCAAGCCCAGCGAGAAGAATTGCCTGGGCAATGCTCTGCGCATTGGCGATTCCAGCGATTTCAATGCCGATGATGTACATCCAAAGGCTTGCGAATGTGTATGCAATCGCAGAAACCGCTGTCGATTTCACCGGCTTTTCGGCATCCTTGGTATAATCCGAAATCACCGGCAGCCATGAAATAGGCATTGCGATGGAAATTTCAAAAATGTTCCAAAAGTGGAGCGCCTTTGGGCTCAAGAGGGTTGCGTGCGAATCATTCAGTCCGAACAGTTTGGCGGAAAGAATCGCGAGTAAGGCTGTCAGGGCGATCATGACCGCGGTAGTCACATGCGCGGAACGGCGAAGACCGACATAAACCCAAACGGCGATGAAGGCGGCAAGAATAAAGCAGGTCAGGGCAAAGGAAATGGGTAAGTTAAGCCCGGCGAGTGCCGAAGCGCCTTGAGCATTCAGAACGGCGACCCATGCGAGCAGCTGGAATGCATTCAAGGCGGCAAAAAATTTGGACCCGTATTTTCCAAAAGACGATTTTGTGGTTTCCATGGCGTTTAAACGAACTCGCGCTCCGATGAGGCCCACCAAAAAAAGCAAGATGCCGCCTAAGAAATGCCCCAGTAAAAGCGGTGTCCAAAGCGTATCTGTCGCTGCGGCTCTTCCGATTTCGATTCCTGCTTCTATTTCGGAAACCGAAATCGCAACGCCAAACCAAATAATTCCATTGGAGAAAATGCTAGTCTTCGTTTCCATGAAAACCTCCCAATTCAAACGTCGCGCAAAGATAAAAAAAGGCCCCCTGTGCCACAAGCGCTTTGCCCATACCGCTTTTTTATGCTCCGTTATAGGTTTTACTTATAAATAAACTTTTTAGATGAAGGATTCCCATAAACAAAAAAACGCCCGCATGGCTGCGAGCGTTTTTGCAAAAGCTGAATCTTACTATTAACGAGAATAGTATTCGACCACGAGCTGTTCTTGGAGCTGGACCGGAATCTGAGCGCGGAGCGGAGTTGCCACGAGCTTGCCTTCCATCTTGTCCTTATCCACTGAAACGTATTCCGGGAGAGCCGGAGCGTTTTCGAGAGCTTCCTTGATCTGAACGTGGTTCTTGGAACGTTCACGAACAGCAATCACGTCGCCGACCTTGACGAGACGGCTCGGGGAGAAGCTACGAACGCCGTTCACGGAGAAGTGACCGTGTGCGACATACTGACGAGCAGCGAAAATGGTGCGAGCAAAACCCATACGGAAGACGAGAGCGTCGAGACGGGTTTCGAGAAGGACCATCAGGTTGTCACCTGCAGAACCTTCACGACGGTTGGCTTCGGCATAAGTCTTAGCCATCTGTGCTTCGGAAATGTTGTACGTAAAACGAAGACGCTGCTTTTCGACAAGCTGCTGCTTGTAAACGGAAGCGGACTTCTTACGATCTTGACCGTGCTGGCCAGGTCCGAAATTGCGACGGTCCAGAACCTTCTGGGTCTTTTGGGTGGTTGCGAGCCCGAGAGAGCGGGCGACCTTAGCTTTTGGTCCACGATAAGTAGACATGTTTACCTCGAAAGGAAGCTCTTTAGTTAAACCTGAAACACTGGCAGAGCTTGGCGCGGCATTTCAGGGTAGGGTAAAGATAGTAAATCTTTTGGGGAATGTCTTCTTTATTCGGTAATATACACGGTTAAGGTGTCTCGGGCGCGCGGATCGGCTTTGCTTTGGGCAATCAGGCGGATGATTTCACCCGTATAGGCGTCATTTTCCGTGATGGCGATGTTTGTCGCGCTCAAAAGCTGTTCCGTTCCGTTGCTAGAGCAGAGACCTTCGGTATAAGAAGATTGGATATAATTGAGATCTTCGCAAGGGGTATACCAATAAGCGTTGCTGCTGACATCGGAAGGTTCTGCACGAAGTGTGAGACTTGCGAAATAGAGCGTGTCGCCGAGGGTGACATTCTTGCTAGAAATTTCCTTGTCATTTTCTTCGTCATAGAAGCTGAACTTCGTTACGTAGTTGAACCGCTGGATGACAGTCTTGAGGGTGAGTTCCTGACTTTCCGTTTTGGGAGGAGAATTCAAGCGCACGTAGTGCAGGTAGTAAGCGCCTTTGGAAGGAGCGATGAATTCTGGACTTGTGCCGGAGATGGTAGCGATGGAATCGCCTTCGGCATTGAGAACGGCGTATGTAGCGGGGTAGCTCGCTCCCGTGTAATAGCCTTCGATATCGTGATAGATATGGATCGTGTCGTTTTTGCTCAGATCGGCGAGCCAGACGTATTCTTCTTGACGCAGATAATATTTGGCGGCGTCATTTCTTTCGCGGACAATCTTGAGCGTGTCTCCGACTTTTTGGATGGAGTCCGGATTGGCGAAATATTCCCCCTGTTCTAGATCGCGGGAAGTTGTAATGATGTCAAAATAGGCGTAAGGGCCTGTCTGGTAGCTTAAGAAGGAAATCGGCTGGATGGAGACCGAGTAATCGCTCGAAGTTTCCGGGAGAATCTGCTCATCGATCGCGGTTCCTGTCGCAATCGTCGCGTTTCCCTTTTTAAGGTCAATGCTTGTCAAGGATTTGCCGGTCACGTTCACGTTGATGCTTTTTCCGGTTTTTGCGGTAAAGTTCGCGACAGCCTTGCTTACAGAATTCCCGATAAAGAATACGCCATGGACGGTGTCTCCGACGGTTAAAGAAATTTGAGCCGTGTCACCTATATAGGTAAAATATTCCGGGTACATTTCTGCGGCGATGCGGATGGTGAACGAAGAATCCTTGTCCAGACTGACGCTTGGAATATCGACGTAGTAAAAACCGCTTTCTGCTGTTGTGACAAAGTTCGTCACAGAATAGTCGTCGTCGCCAAGACGTGAATAAAGCGTTTGGGTGTTGTATGTTGTATCACCGTTTTCATCCAGCGTATAGTATTCTGGAACTAAAATTTCGCCCTGTTCTTCGCGGACAAAAAGCGAATCCGCATGTCCGCCCGTTTTTTTGCCGATGATACGGATGAGCGTTCCTTTGGAATATTCGCCAAGGAATAACTTGTACGCAGTCATGAGGGAATCGCGCGGGGTAATCTTCACGGTATCGTTGGAAAGTGTATCCGCATAGATTACGTCCAATCGGTTCGAATAGGAACTGGAAGATTCAATCGAAGAAGAAGATTCCGACGCGGAAGAATCTTCACTGGCAGAGGATCCGCTGTCACTTCCGCAGCCGATGAGCGCAGAGAGGCAGGCAAAGGGGATTAATTTCAAAAAATACTTGGATGCGAGCTTCATAATCACCTAATTCAGGATATAGAACTTTTCTTCTTTGGAGAACGATTCTCCCGAAACCTTGAGCGTGTATTTGCCGGTCGGGAAGTCTTTCGCCTTGAATTTGAACGTATACTTCTTTTCACTTTCCAACTCACGTCCGCAGAGCTGCTGAATGAACTTTCCGGATTCGTTGAAAATTTCAATCTTCACGTATTGCGGTTCGCCAATCGTCAGATCGAAGTTGCAGTCGAGAGAAACGATGTTGATGTTCACCTTCGAAAGCTGGATCGCATTTTCGGAACGTGTACCGCTGACCGTGCGATTGGAATCGAAGTAGCTGATGTAGAGGGCAGGAGCGACTCCCTTGCCCGCATCGCGCGAGTAGACGTAATAACTGGAGTCGCTTGGGGCAACCGCCGAAAGAATGAAGGTGAAAAGTTGAGATTTGTGCTTGCGCTTCATGAATTCGGTCAGTGCGGCACTCTTCAGGAACGATCCGAACGGGGAATCCGGATTCGGGGTAATCGTTCCAAGGTAACTGGTGTAACGCGGATCGATTCCACCGCCGCGGCTCTTTTTCGGAATATAGGCTCCGCCTGGACCGTCTTGGTTAGCGGGCGCTGTGTACCAGGTAATTTCGGTTTCTTGCCAATCGACAGGGGCGATTCCGTTGCCGAAATCCTTGCCCGGTTCTTCCAAAAGTCCAAAAACGTTCCATTGGACAGGTTTCTTTTTGTTTTTGTATCGAGGATCGTCTGGAACAGAGAGCTGTAGAGCGGCGTCCGAAATCGGTCCTGGTACCGCGGAAACATCAAACTTGAGATAAATCTTTGCGCTTGCGCCTTCCTTGCTATAGCCGATTTGCAATAGGGAATCGTCGGCGTGAGTCGTGTAACCGTCGAATTCCGAAATCCAGGTATCCATGCCGCGTCCCGAAGCGACGCCGTTTCCGCTATGGTCCTTGGTAGTGGTGCGCAAATCGAAGACGTAAATGTGGGTGGTGTCCGATGCTTTCAGCTCGCCGTCATCTGCGGTAAAGGTGATGTTATAACGTCCGCTGTACGAGAATGTGACATCGGTTTCGTAATCCTTTTCGTCCGAGAATACGACTTTGCCTGGTCCGGTGAGCTTTTTCCAGACGACCGGGTCGATGCAATAGCCTTTGCTTCCACGGCCATCGTCGTATACGCGCCCGGAAAGCTTCGCCTTTTCGGATTGCAAAAGAATCATGTCGTCTGCACCTTCGACTTCCGGACGTTCGTTGGAACCGACCTTGGGAACATATCCGACAAAGAGCGTCATCATGGTTCCGCCGGACGGATTTTTCAAAAGGTTTTCGGATTCGAGAGTCTTGGTCTTGCCGTTACGCGTTTCTTCTGCGATTTTCGGGAAGGCGTTTCCATGGATGAGCGTTTCACGAAGACCTTCGACGGAAATGCTCGAAGAGTCATTGATGAACATGGGAGAAATTTTAGCCTTACGGTTCGAAATCACGTGGACACCGATGATTTCCGCTTCGCCGTGGTCGCGGTTATGCAGAATGGTGTTTCCGTTTTCAGCGGTGAGACCAAGAATCCAGATGGTGCCGCCGTTGTTCACGATTTTTGTTTTATGGTCGTTGTTCATGTAAAGGCTGCGGGCCCATACATGCTGCAAGTTAATCTCCATGCGGTTAATCGCGACGTCTTCCATGTAAAGGTCGCCTACGCCCTTGGTTGCGCTTTCGTATTCCTTGACCTTCATGTTCTTGAGGATCAAGGTCTGTGGAGATTTGTGGACAATGCCTGCTCCGAACTCACCGAAACGTTCAAAGGTGATTTCCTTGAAAGCGCTACCTTCAACAATGAATTTTCCTGTTCCGTCGATGGTCGCTTCCGTTCCGATGATACGGCGGACTCGATTGCGGATATGGATATCCCGGTTGATGGTATAGCGGCCACCCGGGGTGAAGTAAATGGTTTCTGCGCCGTCGTCGATGGCCTGCTGGATCGATTTCGAATCGTCGCTTCCCGTTCCTGCGTGTCCACCGTAATCCCCTTGGATGCCTACCCATTGGTCAGCGGGCTGTTCCATCGGAATCAGGGTTTCTGCAATGGAAAGCTTGAAAGAATATTGAGGAGAATGGCAAAGGTTTGTCGGAATATCGGAAGAATACTCGATGATTTCCGGACCGTCGACGCCTTCTCCGCTTGCAGGTCCCCGTTCTTCGATGGCTTTGGCGTAGCGGCTGGTTGCGATATCGCGGGCGAAAATGTAGCCTTCGTTGTAAATGGCCGGTATCTTCGCCTTCTTTTTGCCGTTGTATTCCAAGGCTCCGCCGATCATTGTCAGGAGAGCGTTTTCACCAAAATTGGCGACAGCAGGGACCGCGTTGTGGCTTCTCAAGTTACGGATGGTCAAAACCTGATCGTGGTTTTCGATGCCATACTTTTTTTGGTTGTGAAGCGTAATGTGTTCAAAGGTCATGCCGTACATGGGGAAGCCGGTGAGAATGCCGACGTCAAAACCGCGGATTTCCACATTTTTAATGTAAAGCGGGCCGATGTTGTCCGTATAGTTCATGTCGATGCCGGCGACGCCTTGCCCATCATCAGAATAAATCTTCACGTTGGAGATGGTTCCCTGGTAATTGGCGTTGAAGCGGATGCCGATAATGCCCGGGTTCCCCTTGCCTGTATGAAGCGTGATGTCACGGATTGCATTGCGCTCGTGGGAATGGTTTCCCATGCCTGTATAGAGCATGGCGCGGGGAGCATCCGGGTTGTCATAACCATAAGCGTTGCTTTGCATGATGATCTGGGTACCGCCCATGCTTTCGCCTTGGAGAATCGTGCGACGGTAAGATTCATCTTCCTTTTCGGCTTGAGGCCAGCTGATCTGTTTAGAAATCAAATAAGTGCCGTGGGGCAGGTAAATCACATAGTTGCCGTTCGGATGGTCGTCCAAGGCCTGCTGGAGAATTTCCGAAACATCGGTCTTGCCGTCGTTCTTGGCAAGGTAGGGCGCCTTGGTAATATCGACGACGCCAGAACCGTGGGGGAACTGAACCTGGGCAAAAAGCACGGAACAAGAAATACACAAAAAAACAGCAAAAAAACGAAACACCGAATACCTCATCGGTTAGACACCTCACATAGAATATAAACATAATCCGAGTTTTTGAAATGCGTTTTTTTCTGTAGAAACCGAGGTGAGCGTGCCGTCCAGAGACTCGAATGCTTTGTAAAGTCTGTGTAAAGCGGTGTAAAACACTTGTAAAGACCGGATAAAACCTTTGGAAAGCCTTGCAAGAG
>OCVV012884398.1_pt1 | contig 17084 bp, 16 predicted proteins | sample 1539721 | NCBI WGS metagenome assembly OCVV01 (sample SAMN02144230, study PRJEB22623) | gut metagenome | biome: sheep rumen | host: Ovis aries | place: New Zealand | reverse complement strand
GCATTTGGCATCGCGGCTTGGGCTTTCGACGGGAGTGCTTTCTTTTGATGTGAACTTGGCGTGCTCGGGTTATGTATATGGGCTAGCAACCTCATTTGCTTTTGCAGCAAATTCTGGTGTGCGCAAGGTGCTTCTCCTTACTGGTGAGACCATGTCGAAAACCATATCCCAAAATGACAAGGGAATGGTGCCGCTATTTGGCGATGCCGGTACAGCTACTTTGATAGAAACGGGTGATTTCGGCGCATCCGCATTTTCCTTGAATTCTGACGGCAGCAAGGCCGATGTGCTGAAAATGACATACGGAGGCTACCGTAACCTTAGCTGTGGCAAGGAAGAAACCTTGCAGATGGACGGCATGGAGGTTTTCAATTTCGGCATCCGAGCGGTTCCCTCTGACATTCGTAATTTGCTGAAGCATATTGGCAAGACCATTGATGATGTTAATTTGCTGGTTTATCACCAGGCGAATAAATTCATGACGGATTTTTTCAGCAAACACCTCAAGCTCTCTTCTGAAAAAACGCCGTATTCGCTACGCCGCTTCGGGAATACAAGCTCGGCATCCGTTCCGCTCACGATTGTTTCAGAACTACACGATTGCACAAAATATCCGCAACGCGAGTCGGTCCTGTTTTCTGGCTTTGGCTCTGGGCTTTCTTGGGGCACGGCTTGGCTGAATTTGTCGAGAACAAAAATTTCGGAACTGGTGGAGTATTGACATGACGCATATATTCAGAAATTCAACAGTTGAGCTTTTGTGCGGTAATGCTGGCTTTACGTATTCCGGTTATGACGAAGTAACTAATGCCAATCCCGATGCTGACGAATATGTCTGGTTCTATACCGTTCCGATGCATGCCAATACCAGGGAGACCGCGGAAGAAATCGCGAGCTACATGGAGCGCCTTAAACTGGTCCATTCGCAAGTCCCCGCAACAAAGCCGTTCTACGCTTTTACGCTTTTCAATCTGTTTGACTTCCGCACGGAAATCACGGACTTCTCTGTGACCCAAGCAGTAAATGACTTCAATTCGTCGCTAATCCAGTTCGCTGCGGAAACATCGAACGTCAAGATAATAGATTTCGCCGTTTTTTGCAGGCAGTATCCCGAAAGCGAGTTGCTCGATTGGAAGTTCTATTTTATCTCGCAAACGGCACTTAATCCCAAGTTGGCGTTGCCGTTCAGAAAGTGGTTCGCCGCACAAAAGCAGGCGACTGTAAAGGTTGCGAAAAAGTGCTTGGTTTTAGACCTTGATAACACCCTTTGGGGCGGAATATTAGGGGAAGACGGACCGGAGCATTTGAAAATAGGTGGCGATTATCCGGGCAAGGCGTTTCTCCTGTTCCAGCAACAGATTCTGGAATTGCAAAAGAACGGGATAATCCTTGCAATTTGCAGCAAGAACAACGAACAGGATGTCCTTGAATTCTTTGAAACGAGCCGTGACCAAGTTCTGAAAAAGGAACACTTTGCGGCTTGGCGGATCAACTGGCAAGACAAGGCTACGAATATCCGTGAGTTGGCCCAGGAATTGAACATCGGCCTAGACAGTATGGTGTTTTTGGATGACCAGCCTGCCGAGCGAGAACTTGTCAAGAACTTTATTCCAGAAATTGCTGTTCCCGAATTCCCTGCGGCACCGTATCAGTTGCCGGTATTTCTTAAGACTCTGCGTGATGAATATTTCTGTGTTTACCAAGCAAGGGAAGAAGATCGAGGAAAAACGGAGCAATACAAGCAGAACGCACAGCGGCATCAGTTACAGCAGCAATTTACGGATATTGACGACTTTATTAAGAGCCTTGAAATTGAGACCTCGATTCGCATGAACGACGAAGCCGATTTCCCTAGAATTGCGCAAATGTCGCAGAAAACCAACCAGTTTAACTTGACAGGGAAACGGTATACGGACTTGGAGATTAAGGAAATTGCATCCCGGCATGGTATGGTCTTTTCCCTGTCTGTGAAGGATAAATTTGGCGATAGTGGCCTTACAGGGGCTGCTGTTATAACGGCTATTGGCAATGATGCCCATATAGACAATCTGTTCTTGAGCTGCCGCATTTTAGGACGGAAAATCGAAAAGACATTTATGGAGCAAATTATCTGTTCTTTAAGAGAAGAAAACTTTGAAAATGTGACCGCCTGCTTCAATAAGATGCCCAAAAATCAATCCGTGGCGGAATTTTACGGGTCTGTAGGGTTTTCTAAAACAAGCGAGAACGAAACAGGAAAAACTTATGTATATTCTCTAAAAAAAAGGGTAGTGTATGAATAAGTCCGAACAGCTGCTGCAGATTTTTAGGGATGTTCTCGAAACTAATGATATAGATGAAACCGTATCGCAAGCCAATTGCGAAGTGTGGGATTCTATCCATCACCTGAACTTGATTCTGGCGATTGAATCGGGATTCAATATTTCTCTGGAACCCGAAGAAATGGAACAGATGCAGGACTTTGCGACTGCGTTGAAGATTGTGGAAGGGAAGATCGTCTAATTTGTCCTTTTTTCGTCAAAATTGAGAGTCCAATCTAATCCCATTTGGATCTTTTCATCTGCACAATAAATAGCATCCATTGTTTTTGTAAATGCCGAGATAGCGCGTTTAAAATGGAATTTTTCTTTTAAAAGTATAACTTCGAAGGGAGTTTTTTTGTTTCCTAGAATAATGGCGTTAGGAAAAATTTTAGAGTAATCATCCTTTTCTCTTGGGTGGACTTTTATGTATAAAGTCCCTATGGCGTATTTTTTTACAAGGTACTTGTATAACTTGATTTTTTTTGCATGGCTGATAATTCCGTCCTCAGAGAGTGGTTGAGTTAACAATAATGAGGAATCACTTTTTAGAGGAATGTTTAATGCTTGGTAATCGAATATTTGTGCAATGAGGTCTATGTCGTCATTGCTAAGTGCTTTATACATTTCTTTTCGGTTAATAGCCACAATGTTCGGATAACTGATGCATATATTATCTGAATCATTTACTTCTATGGACTTTGTATATGGCGAACGTCCAAAACAGTCCCATGACAAACTAAAAAAATCATATAATTTACTATGAACGTTTGTCAAAAATGGATCTAGCTCAAAAAAATTTAAGCCGTCTTCGATAAGGTTGTATGTAATTTTGAGATGATTAAATAAACACCCGAAATAAGAGTTGTCATTAAATATGTAAATCTCTTTTGCTTGAAAAAAAGACTCATCAAATTTGTTTTTTACTTTTTTAGAAATAAAGGGAACTTTACTTAATTTAAGTTTTAGACAAAGTAAGTCTAATAAAATATTTAGATAATTACAAGTATATGTTTTAAAGAAAACTTTTTTAGCGTTTTTTATTGTGCTGGGCGACAAATGAAAGTTGTACATGACAATAATATCTTTGCCAATTCTGTTTGCGAGAATGGTTTTGATTATGCTGATGAGCAAATGATAGGGAGTTGAAACAATGTAAAGATTTGTCATGCTAGATATCCTTGATAGACTGCATAGAATTGGCTAATTCCTTCTGAAGTAATTTTTTTGACTTCCTTCGAATGAGTAGAACCACCCCTAATTGAGTGACGCAATATGCGAAACAAGTGTAGTAAAGTGAAAATTGTGTAAATGAAAGTGATAAGATTAAGTGCATTACGGCAAAGGAAAAGGTTATATACATCAATGTTTTTGTTTGTTTGAAAAAGAACAAAAAATTGGTGTATAAAAAATATAAACATTGAAGCAATGCGTAAAACGCCAACAGAAGGAAATAGGTTGTGGCTGGTGTATATTTGGGTAAAAATACGGGAATTAGTATGATCCCTAGTAGTATTGTTATGATAAACCCACATATGAACACGAGGGATATATTCTTCTTTTGACGATTTAAAAGAGCGATTTTTTCTTTAGAAGCTAATTCCTTATTTGCTAAAATTTCATAGACGTTTACGCTATTTGCTTCGTTAAACCCGTATCCTATTGTGCTTATTGCCATCGCTAGAGTATATGCAAAACTGAATAATCCTACATCATCAATGGAGTAATAGTGCTCTATGATGTATCTGTCGCAACCTAAACGAATGAATTGTGTTGCTAAGTGAGGAATTAAAGGAATGCCCCAACAAAGCAGCGTTATCCAATGGGCCTTATTTGGAGAAGAAAATTTTTTACTGATCAGAAAATAGTTTAATCCGATAAATCCGAACAGGGCAATGCTTAAAAATTGTGCCAGGGCACAGCCTTGCCATCCCATAAAGAGATGTTTGACGAAGAAAATTGATAAACCAAATGTGATTAATGCATTTCCACAAGAAAGTAGGCCGTATAATGAGATCTTTTTTTTTACTCGGAAAAAAATTAGGCAAACATTAAAGAATACAGTAAAAAAAGCTATTCCGATAGATAGGTATAGATACTGCCAAGGTATTTTTAGAGCCTGTTCAAAACTTTCTTTTAAAAGTGTTAAGCCAGAAAGAAGAATGCTTGAAACTATTAAAGTCGTAAAAAAAATGCAACCAAAAGTTCTCTTTACGCCAGCCATCCCTTCTTGAAAGTATGATATAGAAATGTAGCCTTCTGTTGTCATTGCCATGAAAAATCCAATGAACATTACGACTGTACCGAAGAGGCTCCAATAACCGTATTCTGTTGGAGTTATGAATTTTGCTAGTAGAACAAGAAGAATGAAATTTGTCCCTTTATTGATGAAAGAGAAAAACGTAAAAAGGAAACCGTTTCTAATGGTTTCATTCTTATTTAGATTGCTAATTATATGCGATAATGACATTCTTTAGAGAATTACGTATTCTTGGATGCTGTTATATAATACTCGGCTATGATTAAGTCTTTCATTTCATCTATGTCTACAGATCGGTTTGATGGAATGATGTATGGAATGGGATTGTCATTAAAACTTGTGTCCTTATTAATGTCTGAAATTCGATTGATGTAAATACTTCCATTGATGCGGTAGTACTTTGTCATATCTTGCCGTCGAATAGTGCTGTTTGCATTGAGTAAATTTTTTAATACGCCCTTACTGTCTATTGTTCGTATCAGGATTGGGTTGTCGTTTACTTCTGATACAGAAGCTAATGGCTGTTCATTGTTTTTTATAAATGTTTTTAGGGCGTTGTCTACATCTCTTATCGCTCTAAGAGGAGATGTTGGCTGTAATAATACAAGAATATCGAAATTTTTGCCTTTGTTTTTCAACTCAGTTATTGCGTGCAAAACGGCATCAATACTTTTTGATGTATCTTTTGCTAATTCTGCGGGACGTAAAAAGGGAACGGACGCTCCATATTTTCTTGAAACGGAGGCTATTGTGGGACTGTCAGTACTAACAAGGACTTCGTCTATAAATTTTGATTTTTTTGCACATTCTATTGTATACGAGATTAAGGGTTTCCCGCACAAGGGATGAATGTTCTTGTCCTTTATGCCTTTGCTTCCGCCTCGAGCTGGAATAAAGGCTAGAATTTTGCGGTTGCCAATCATTGTAATGCCCTATATAAGTTCGTAAAATTTCTTTTGTAGCTTTATCTTCCATATTTTTTCTTCGCGAAGGATTTTATAAAAAAGCTCCGTGGAGTTTCCGTCTCCAAAAGTTTTGCTAACGAATTGATGCTTGTTTGTGGAATGAATGGCTTCTAATATCTCAGCTGTAGAATCAGAACAATGTTGAATGTTGGGCGACAAATTTACGTTGTATCTTCCTTCTTGTCGATTACCGACATCTATAGCGGGAATGCCGTAAATTCCAGCTTCTCTAATGCCTGCGGAAGAATTTCCTATGATAAAATCGGAGTTTTTTAGTAATGTTAGAAAGTGCTCAAATCTAAGAGAGGGAAATATTCTGTATTTCTCTTTGTTGTTTAACCTTTTGTATTCTTCCAAAATGAGCTCGTAACCCATATCGTTATTAGGATAAATGATGATGTAGTTTTTTTGAGAATCAATAACAGCATCAATGATTTTTTTTACGTTTTCCCCAAGTTGGTCAAATTCCGTTGTTACAGGGTGATACATTAGAATGCCGTATTTTTCAAAAGGTATTTCATATCTAGACTTCGCTTCCTCTAAAGAGGGAAGATCATTTGAAAGCATTAGATCAATATCTGGTGATCCGATAATAAAAATGTTGTCTATGCATTCTCCTAATTGTACCAATCGTTTTTTTGCGTCCTCGTTCGAAACAAGATGTATGTGGGCGAATTTTGAAATTGCATGCCGTATAGATTCGTCAATGGTTCCAGAAATTTCTCCACCTTCAATGTGTGCAACACGAATATTATTCAAGGCTCCTACAACCGCTCCTGCGAGAGCGTCTATTCTGTCTCCGTGAATTACAATCATATCGGGACATATCTTCTTTACATAACCCGTCAAACTACAAATGACGTTTCCTAAATCATAACTTGCTACTCTTGTATTCGCCTGATCGTAGGCGATTTGAATGTTTTTATACCCGTCTTTTAGGACTTCCTTATAAGTATTTCCGAGGATTTCAAGTAGATGCATGCCGGAAACATATACATATGCTTCAAAATCGGAAGAATTCTCTACCTTCTTTATGAGCGACTTGATTTTGCCGTAATCAGCTCGAGTTCCTGTTATGAATAGAATTTTTTTCATCATGTTACAAATCTTTGGTATTCTCAATCATATTTTTCTTTATTTGAGTATCATTGGGTATGTTGCAAGAAGCTCTTCTTCCTAAAATATAATCATATTTTTCTGCTGAAATTTCCCCAGTTCCGGGCCGCTTGACCCAGATATTGTCTTTTGTGAATTTCTCACCGGCCTTAATATCTTTTATTGAAACAACCGTAGCAAAGGCGAAATCTATGGTGACTTTCTCTTCTTTTAAGGCGTTTTTGTTTCCTCCAAGCATTTTTGGAATTTCCTTGGCGGCTGTTAAAAGCTCTTTTAATGCTTGCTCGTCCATCGAACAGATGATGTCTGGCCCTGTCCTGTCCATCTTGTCTGTGAAGTGCCTTTCTACAAGCGTAGCTCCTAAGGCCATTGCAGCGAAACATGCGTTGTTGTTTTTAGTATGATCGCTTAGGCCAATAGGAATGTTTGGAAAAACGCTCATCATTTCTTGCATGGCTCCTAAGCGAACCCATTCAGGTTTGGTGGGATACAAATTTGTTGTATGCATAAGGGCGTATTCTACCCCATGTTTTTCCATAATGTCTACGGCTTTTTCAATTGCTGGGATGCTATTCATTCCAGTTGAGACAATCATTGGTTTTTTAAATTTGGCAATGTGCTCTATGAGAGGGTAGTTATTTAATTCTCCGGATCCAATTTTGTATGCGTGCACTCCAAATTTTTCCAATCTGTCTGCTGCAGCCCGAGAAAAAGGAGTGCTTAAGAATAGCATCCCCAGGGATTCGACATAGCGCTTGAGTTCTAATTCCTCTTCTTCGTTGAGTGCGCAACGTTCCATAACATCATATATAGAAACATCTGAATTGCCAGGGATGACTTTTCGGGCGGCTCCGCTCATCTCGTCGGAGCATATATGTGTTTGATGCTTTATGAGTCTGGCTCCAGCACGATGAGCCGCGTCAACCATCTCTTTTGCAACATTCAGGTTTCCTTCATGGTTGATTCCAATTTCAGGAATAACGAGAACGCCTTTCTCTTTGCCGAATTCAATATTGCCGATTTTCATTTTTTACCATTGGAAGAGTCTATTGTTTTCTTATAATAATATGAGTGCGCTTGTTGATAGCCTAATCTTTTTATGTTAAAACGCTGGGCCTATCTTGGTCGGCGTCACCTTTGTTAATTACGCATTTATAGTCAATGTTTAATGTAATAAATGAATATTTCATAGGCACGTTTTTCTGGACAAAGGGCTCGAAATAATTCGGAATAATGATATTTGAATCGTTTTTCTTATTGATAAATCCTGTTGGTTCCAACACGGCTTCGTCTGCAATCGATGTTACAATGTCTATGTATTCAAAATCTCCATCAGCAAGCAATTTGTTGATAGACCCCTTAACATAACTTAAATCAGCATAATCGCCGACATATTCAACAAGACGCAAACAATTTGCACAATTTGTAGGACTTTCTCGAACAAAAAAGATGGACTTTACGGAGTCATTTTGTTTTATTGAAAAACAGCGGTACTTGTAATATGGGTGTTTGAAATACCTGTTGAGATAATACATTTTTGATTTATATGGTTTTGCAAAATCAAATATCTTACTTTTGTCTGAAATCTTTTCGTAATCAGAAATAGACAATTCTGCCAACACACAATCTTTTTGATCACAATATTGCGGATTTTGGAAACGTTCAATACCCGCGGCAATTTTAAAGTTTCTAATTACAGGATTTGCAAAAAAATAGTTTTCTGTGGAAAAAATTTTAAAACCCATCATTTTATTATTTATTTTGGCCTCTTCGTTTATGCCAAAAGAAACCCATGTCTCTGCGGGTATAGAATTTGTTAGATATTGAAACAAATATATTCCAAGACCCGTTGGAGCAACATCATTCCTAACTTTCCAAATAGCCCCCCACAACAGCACCCGTTCTATAAATGGGTCAAAGAAACTATTCGGAATAAAACCCAGAAGAGCATGAATTTCATAAGTGTTTTTTGTCCGTGCTAGGACAAAATTATAACGATTGTTTTTTTCATCTCGATGCTGCCAATCCATCAACAGGCGTGACTTGACAAGAACATGCCCCTTTTTCCAATATGTATCAAGAAACGTAACTACATCGTCAATTTCGTCCAATCTGCAAAAATGGACATCGTAATCTTTTACAAACTGTCCAAAAATTGGATTAAACTTGTCTAATATAGGGATTAAATGGCTCATAAACTTTTTCTTAATTTCAATAATTCAGATAATTGTTGCTTTTGGGTGAAAAATCATTGCAATCTAGGCGCTGTATAGTAAAACGATTTTCTTCATTTAAATTTGCTTTTGCGACATCTGTTGTTAATCCGAGAACACAACCGCGATTTTTGATATAATCGATAACGCCTTCATTGTATGAACCATATGGATAATTCATTACCCACGCATTTTTATCAATAAATGGAGCCATAACATCAAGGGCTTTGTTTATATCTTGTTGCATTTTTTTTGTGGGGAGATTTCCGAGCCAATAATGATCGTACCCATGAATTCCGATAAACATTCCGTTGTCTTTCATACACTGAATCTGATCTGGGTTCATATATAGTTCTCGCGCAAAATTAGATTCATTTATGCCAACGTATTTTGCGAAAAGCTTGGAAGACATTTCGTTGCGAAGATTTTCTGGAATTGCAGTCTGCAAAATCCGTTTGCAGAAAACAACATCTGCATTGTCGAACCGATTTGCAATCCCGTATTGTGCATAAAGGACTTCGTTTGATGGCAAGTCACGGTATTCAGGGGTTTGTCTTGCTGAGTCTAAAAGTGTATTTATATCGCTTACAAGTTCTTTTGGATTGCTTGCGCTAGCCAGTACAAAGTGAATCTTGTTCACATCTAAAAGAACATTCTCTGTAAAAGTTTTTCCAGGAATGAAAAAAGAGCCTTGCATGCCATACTTCTTTAGTAGAGGCATAGCAACAGTATAATTGTCTATGTACCCATCGTCAAATGTTAAGAGAAGAGCGTTTAGAGGCAGTTGTTTCCCGTTCAAGGCTTCAATAACATCCTGCATAGTGACTACTGAAAAATTTTCCTTGAAAAACTGAAGCTGTTTTTCGAACATGTCATAAGCAAGGCCTTTTATTTCTGGATAACGGCTATGCACTAAATCTCGAGTGTAATGATACATTGAAATATAAAGACTTTGCATAAATTCACCATCACATCTTCTGGTCTAAGTTCTTGCCTTTTTCTTCGTGTTCGAAGTAGGGGATGAAACGCTTAATAGCATCGACTACTTCCGCCTTCGTGAAGCCTTCGCGGGCAAAGATTGCCTCAATTTCGTCAAAGAACTGTTCAATTTCACCCAGCGGACGCTTTTTTACTTCTTCAATAACACCCAGGCTATTGAAACGCTGCATGTTCAGCTTTTCTCCAGGAACATAGAATTCTTCGTAAGCCTTTTCGCCGGTTGTATCACTCTTGAAATAGACCACCGGATAAGTATCGCTTTCGTAGGGCATCTCCGCTGCAAACTTTTTGGCTTCGTCGTCGGTGGTGAATTCACGCTTGGTGTAGCCTTCGCTCTTTACAAACTCATCACAAATAGCCGAGAATGTAAGCATCTGCCCTTCGCCAAGTTTGGGGAAGAAAATTTCACCATTGTTGCCCAGAATGCAAGCCAGCATACAAATCTGTCCGCTTTCTTCGGGTGATACGAAATAGCGCTTGACATCATTTGGGGCGGCGAGGGGCTGTTTTTTTTGTACGCGATGAATCCAACCATCCGGAAGCGACCCATTTGAGAAAGCCACATTCGCAAATCGAGCGGTCGTTACCTTGAACTTGGTGGTATAGGCCATCACGAGGTCTTCCATGATGCGCTTGCTTGCTCCCATGATATTCACGGGATTAGCGGCTTTGTCCGTACTCACGCAGAAGAAATGCTTGGGCGGGTATTCTGACAAAAGGTCCATCAACTTTTTGGCCTTGATGTCATTGTTTTCGATAAGCGCCTGGACGGAATACTTGTCCTTTTCGCTACGCACGTGCTTATGGGCGCTGAAGTTCGCAACGATGTCAAAACCCTTTTCTTCACGGAAGATTCGAGCAAAGATCGGGTCGGCAAAGTTGAGCGTATAGGCTCGGTATTCCGGCGGAACCTCAAGTCCGTCAGTCGAACGCAGGTCACGCGTCAACTCGGCAAGGCCATTTTCATTAAGGTCGATTACCACCAATTTTGCAGGCTTAAAGCGAAGAACGGCCTTGATGTAAGAAGAACCGATAGAGCCAGCTCCGCCGATAACACAAACGCTCTTACCCTGGATTTCTTCGGTCAGTTTTGCTGCATTAGCTTGGATGTCCGCCTCGAACATGCTTACAGGGCGGTGGGTAACATGGGTGGCTATGAACTGGTCTAGGTTGAACATGGCAAAATAAAGCTTCTAAAGAATTTCTTGAATGATTGAAAAGAAGTATTAGGTTTGGGGATTATCATCGATGTCAGGGCCGTTTTCCTCTAAATTGGTTTGTGTCTGGTTGTCATCGATATCCTGTTCTGTTTCATTCAAAAAGGAAACAATACTAGTTGCCAAAAGAATGCAATTCTTTTCGTTTTCTTTCTTTTTTAACTTATTTGATAGTTGCTTTAACGGATAGTATGCTACATTGTTTTGACCAAAACCTCCTTCGCTCCATGTTATTTTTAATCCTGCAAAAATCCGCTCAATATAATTTAGCACTTCTTTGTTATAATCAATTGAAAGGACATAGTTTAAAGCAGAAAAAAAGTGAAGAAAAGAATCTTTTGTAGAATTTTTGCTAAAAGTTAGCAACTGTTCTGCTATATTTAAATATGTAGAAAGAATAATCTGTTGGTTTTTCTCCCATTCATTTTTGTAGTATTTGTTTATTTTCTTTGTGTAATTGTGAAAAATTGCGATAGATAATTTGTAGTCCCAAAAGAACTTGATTCCTGTTAAAAGGGCAATTATGGTAATTAAAACGCCAACCCATGTCGTTGCATTGTTTACAGATGTGTTTATATTTGCAATGGTAGATTCGTATAAATTTTGAGTTTTAATCAAAGCGTCAAAAGAAACTGCTGAATCCATGTAAATGTGGGTTGTGTCAAAAAAAACATGCTGTATAGAATCTATTACTGCATTACAATTATTTATAATATAATTATTTGGATTCATACTTGTTCAACTAGCTATTTTGTGTTTTTGCATGATGTCTCTGAAATTTTTATTAAAAAAATCTTATCGCCGTTTTTATTGAATATTTTTTCGTTATTTAAGCCCATATGAAAAGTTTTGATTTTTTCCCCGCCAATATAGGCTGTTGTTTTTGAATCGTCTGTATAAAGACATACATACCCATCTTCCTCCATGATCTCGTCTTTCGGGAACCGATAGAAATGTCTCCATTTGTTGGATTCGTTTCCTTCATCATCATATGTTGAATCGTAAATTGCATAGTCATGCAGTCTGGTACCTTTTGTTGCGTATAGCAAAATACGCTCTGTGCCATTATTATTTTTTCCGGCTCTTCGTATTTCCATTTTCTTTTCCATTCTTGAACGAATGTATTCGTAGATGTTGTCGTTCATAGTACTTTTTCCTTTTTTTGATTGGCTGTATCTACAGGAACAAACTTGTCAAACAACGCCATATTATTGGTCGGGACAATCTTTGTTGCGGCTGCGTGCACTACACAATCAACTCCATCGAGAGCCCTGTAAAGTCGTTCTTTGTCCCGGACATCCCCGATGAAGAACCTGACCCGGTTGTCGCCCTGGAATTTCTTGGCCATGTTCCTCTGTTTCATCTCGTCGCGGGAGCAGATGATGATCTTCTTGGGGTCGGGGTGGGTCTTGTTTGTTAACATGCTGTCATCCAAAGAGATATCTTAAAAGGTTTTTTACATTTAGTAATATATATATAATATGCCCGGCCGGAACAGCCGAAAATGGAAAAATGGGCAGGAATGTGTGGGAAAAAGTGTTTTTTATCCCGATATATGCCTCCAAAGGGCTTTTGGTTGCGTTATTGTGATGTTGAGTGTGTGAATGAGTCTATTTTTTGTATTCAAATCTATGACGAATATCGTTCTTTTCAAATTCAAAGATGGGGTCGTCGTTGGAGCCGAAGAGTTTGATGAATTCGCATTTTGCGTAAAAACGGACGAATTTTGAAAGAGCTTTGTCGTAATCCTTATCATTTGTTGAAAAAGGAACCATTAAATGTGGCATGATGTTGTGAATCATTCTGTATTTTGTAAAGAAATGGTTCCCATCCTTGTTTTCTTCTTCCCATTCATAGCCGTATCCAGCAAACCAGTTGTAAAATAACATTATTTGTTCCCGGGTGCTGAGTTGTGCGCGGAGAATTTTTAAAAGACTTTTCTTTTCGTCTGATGGTAGGTATTTCTCGTTTTCGCTCGCTACTGTTTTGACCATCAAGAACAGGTGACGGTAATAATTATCTAGATCATCGAAATGGCCGAAGAAGGGAGGTTGCGATATAAAGAATTTTCTGTATTGAAATAGGGTTTGGATTATGTTGTTTACTTCTTGTGATTCTGTGCTTTTAATCTTTCCTTTGAAAAATTTCTTTATTGTGCTTGAAAAAGATTTTATGTTGCCGTCGGTTAATGCTTGGTAAATCGCGTTTCGCATGCCATAGTTGAAAATTTCATCGTCTATTCCAAAATAATAAATGCTGTATGCTCGCTGAACTCTTTGTATCGCTTTTTGATTTGGCGCAAGAACCCCGAGAATGTCGTAAGTGAGGGTAAACTCTATTAGGTGATGAAGAAAAATCTGGCGTCCGTTTTTCTCAATTGTTTCTTCTTCGGGGCGTTTTAGCAAGCGGAAATTAGAATTTTTTGTACTGTATATGTTTTGCATCCATTTGAGTTCTTTGATATTTTCTCGGTGTATTGCGAGCATCTCGTAGAACCGTGATATTGCTTGTTGTTTCCTGTTCTCTCGAATCATCTCCTCATTCGCTTTGAATTGTACCCAAAAGGCTGCGAAAGTAATAAGCGCTGCGGCAATCGCGATAAAGGGGTTCATTATTCCGAATGTATCGCCAATGACTCCAGTGTTAGAATCAAAAGTGGAAAAACCAGTAAACCGCCACAGTGTTATAACGGCAAAAATCGTTGCTACTAGAGCTAACAACGCTAGAAAGGCGAGAAGAGGGTTGTCTTTTATCCAGTGTAAAATCTTCATCATATAATTCACCTTTGGATATTGCTTATTTGGCCGGATATTTTGAGTATAGTATTTCCTGTATGACGATAGGGGCTTTTCTCTAAAGGGCTATATATACGAAATATACTCTTTATTCGGTCAAAACGCCAAAAACACCGAATTTATCGAAAATAAATGCTGATTTTGCGGAAAATCCGCAATTCCTGCAAAAATAAATGCTATTTAGCCGATTTTAAAGTGCGTAGTCAAATTGCGGGCTCATCTCGCGAACAACGGCCTCGCATACAGCGTGATGCCGCAGATGATGATTGCCGCCCCGACTATGTTCGTCGTGGTGATTGCCTCGCCAAACACATAGTGCGCGAGCATTAGCCCGAATACCACGCCCGTGCCCTTGAACATGTAGGCCGGGCTCACGTCCATCCGCTTGATAATCTGCTGCCACAGCACCGCGTAGATGCTCAGCACGCCCACCGTGCAGCCCAGGAACGCGATGTACCCTAGCGAGAGGAACTCCCGTTGCGACGCAAGCTTCGAGAACACCCCCGACGTGGTGTAAATGAAGAACGTGCCTACCAGGGCGATGTATTTAAGGACGTTGAGCATCTGATGGGGAATATAGATTTATATGTGGGAGATGGCTTGGATGCGAGGATCTCTGAGTTGTTTCGGGTGCGTTGAAAAATTTTTTTGAAAATTTTCCATAAACCTCTTGACAGGGGGCGTCCATGAAATTAAATTTAGTGCACAAATGTGTAATAAATACTGTTTTCGCCCCGTTTTTTCAAGCATGTAGGCGGGGGAAGGAGTGAAAGATGAAAGATGTCGAAGACAAAACGCTGATTTTGAGAGACAGATGGGTTATCCTAGATTGTCGTGTGGCTGACGGGGGAACTTATGTTAATTAGATTTGAGGGGAATGAGAATGATCAAAATTTCCACGAGAAAACGCCAATGGAATTAAGCATTGAAAATTTTGCAAAAATAAAGACTGCCAGGATTAAGTTGGACGGCATAACTGCGATTGCCGGTTTGAACGATACTGGGAAAAGTACCGTTGGCAAGATTCTCTATGGTATTTTTAGTGCTGTTGCTAATATAGATAAGTCTGTTGTACAGGCGAAGAAGCGTAACATACAGCAGGAGTTGGTTTTGCTTCTCCAGCAGTATATGCAGAATTCGCATGGCAAAATTTCCCAAAGTGCATTTAGGTTTATTTTAAATTTTCTTGATGGATTGGCTGCTGCGGAAAATAAAAAAGATGCCGTAGATGCTTTTTTGTATGATCTTGAAACAAGGCAAAAAGAGTTTGAAATTACGTGCAGTGATGATTTGAAATCGCAAATTAAAGAGTCGATAAGTAAGGTCTTGTCTATTCCAGATGAAAAAGTTGCTCAATCAGTTGTGTCGCTTGCTTTCCAAAAGATTTTCAATGAACGAATTAATAACATTGACAATCCGGATGCCGATGCTGTTGTTGGTTTGTTGGTAAAAAACAGGAATATAGAATTGGTGTTCAAGGATGATTCTCTTGAATCCATGCGTAGAGAAATTTCCTTGGTTAATTCTGCTACGTATATCGACAATCCATTCGTATTGGATCGATTGAATCAATTGACAATTTATGAGAATCGAGAATCTCCATGGGTAAGGGATTTGACAAATAAACTCCGTTCTTTAAATGAGGAGAAACTAAATAAGGCTATAGAGGACGAAGCACTTTCAAGGATGATTGTTGGCGAAGGCTTGCAAAAGATTCTTGATGAACTGGATGAAGTAGCTCCTGGTTCTATTGATAACACTCATGATGCATATTTGTACAGGCGGGAAAAAAGCGGAAAAGCCTTATCCGTCAATTCCTTGTCAACGGGTTTAAAAGCTTTCGCAATTATCAAACGCCTCCTTTTGAATCAAGGCTTGAAAGAAAGGGATGTTCTTATTTTGGATGAGCCGGAAGTGCATTTGCATCCTAAATGGCAGCTGAAGTATGCAGAAATCATCGTTCTTCTTCAGAAAACGTTCAATTTGACTGTTGTTGTGACGACGCATAGTTCCCATTTTTTGGAAGCCTTGGATTTGTATTCTAAAATCCACAAGACAAGTGATGTCTGCTCATACTACTTTGCTTCTTGCATTCAGGATTCTGATTTAGTCTCGTTTGAAAATGTAACGGGACAATTGGAAAAGATTTACAGTAATCTCGTTCAACCGAGTTTTCTTATTGACGAAATCAAAGAAAAGTACGGGGTTGAATGATGAGCATGTATGAGAAGTTTGTGAACCTGCTGAATACGTACTGTAATCAAGCGGGTTATCCGATACAGATTGAAAAAACATTGCATGAATTGTCTTTGGATGATGCGAATTCGGTAAATGTTTTTACGTCTGAGTATAAGGATTTGAACTCAATTTCAATGGATTCGATTGCACAAAATGTTGTTGCTAGAATTCATTTTGGTGGCCCGCCTCGGAAAGATGTTGCCCCAGCATCGGTAGATTCATTTTTGATAGATTCAAATGGTTATTGGTATTTTATTGAGTTTAAAAATCAGTATATAAGTAGTAAAAAAGTGAAAGAGGATTGCGTAAAGAAATCTTATGCAAATGTCTTTTGGCTGTTTAAAATTCTTGATGAATTGCAAAGGAAACAACTGTTTTCATTTGACGCTTATAGTTCTTGTACGACAGAAATATCGCCGTTTGAATTTGTGAAAAATTATTGCAAGTTTATTTTGGTGATAGGGAAAGATAAGGTTGACAATGAGCTGAATAAGATTCGCGAGGCGAAAAAAGCAAAAATGACGATGCCGGACTCTTGTCGCTTTCTTAGAAAATTAGAATCTTACGTGTTTAAATCTGCTGATGTATATAGTGCAGATCAATTCGACAGAGAATTTGTCAAGAAATTTAGATACTCTTGAGTGAATTGTCTTTGGATCTGCATTGCGTTAGGGGTGGGCGCTGCAGAGCGGTACTCGGATAAACCAAAGTGGTCAAATTCGACCACTTTGGTGGCCGTATTAGTATTGAATGAACTTTTATGCTTATTCAGTGTTGTAAAGTGTACGCGAATGTTCGGGATGTGGTTGCGCGTCCTAGAGTTCAGTATGTAAGGAATCCTTACTAACTGTAGATGATTGCCGCCCCGACCATGTTCGTCGTGGTGATCGCCTCGCCAAACACAAAGTGCGCGAGCAGTAGCCCGAACACCACGCCCGTGCCCTTGAACATGTAGGCCAGGCTCACGTCCATCCGCTTGAT
>OCVV012832815.1_pt1 | contig 17085 bp, 15 predicted proteins | sample 1539721 | NCBI WGS metagenome assembly OCVV01 (sample SAMN02144230, study PRJEB22623) | gut metagenome | biome: sheep rumen | host: Ovis aries | place: New Zealand | reverse complement strand
ACGAAAAGGTTCATTTTCAATAGGCCTTTTCTCGCCTCAGCATAACCCAAATAATTTTGGCTTCTGCTTTCGGCTTAACGAAAAGGTTCGTAGAAACACAGCATAAACCAAAATCCATATTTACTAAAGTATTACGGGCATAAAAATGAAAAGTACATTATGAGGGAGAGAGTTAATGTGGGTGAAAGGCTGATGGATAGATGTTTGTTGGTGAACATAAGGTGAACATAGAGCAGAAATAGTGACCTTAGGGTGACCTGCTGAAATTTAGTGCGATTACTTGGGTGTACATGAAATGTTTTCGCTATGACGAAAGCGGGAAGAAGAACCTTTGTAATAGAAATAATTGGCGTTTTCTTCAAATATTTTGCGCCTTTAACTCATTTTTATCAGCCAGAAGAATATATTTGGCAGGAATTCTTGTAATTTCGTACCTAAAATACACATTATTATAATATGGATAGTAAGCATCTCAACCGTATCAAGGTCGCATTAGCTGAGAAAGAAAAGACTAACAAATGGCTGGCAGAGCAGCTGGGCAAAGACCAAGCAACCATTTCCAAGTGGGTGACGAATACGACGCAGCCAAATTTGGAGATGTTACTGCAAATTGCAAAAGTGCTTGAAGTAAATGTAAATGATTTAGTACGTCCCTTGGAATAATGGCAAGAAAAAAGAAAGAAACTTCACTGGGGGTGTCTGACAAGCCCAAAACGCCACAGGAACTGAAGCTGGAAGGTGTGCAGAACTTGTATAACTTCCTGTTTGAGGCGTGCAATATCATACGCGGGCCTGTGAGTCAGGACAACTTCAAAGACTATATTACACCCATCCTCTATTATAAACGTATCAGCGATGTGTATGATGAGGAGACATTAGACGCCCTTCAGGAGAGTGGCGGCGATGAAGAATACGCTTCGCTTCCAGAGCAGCACCGTTTTGTTATCCCCGATGGCTGTCATTGGCAGGATGTGCGAGAGCGTACGGAGAACCTTGGTGCCGCTATCGTGGGGGCAATGCGTGGTATTGAGTTGGCTAACCCTGACACCCTCTATGGTGTACTCAGTATGTTCAGCGCACAGAAATGGACAGACAAGAAGAATCTTTCCGATGGGAAAATACGTGATCTCATAGAACATCTGAGCACTCGCAAGTTAGGTAATAAAGACTATCCTACCGACCTGATGGGCGATGCGTACGAGATCCTGCTGAAGAAATTTGCTGATGACTCAAAGGCCAAGGCCGGTGAATTCTATACGCCTCGTTCCGTAGTGCAACTGCTTGTCCGTATTCTCGACCCGCAGCCGGGTGAAAGTGTCTATGACCCTGCTTGCGGCAGTGGTGGTATGCTCATCGAAGCTGTGCATCACATGAATCATAGCAGCCTTTGTTGCGGCAACATCTTCGGTCAAGAAAAGAATGTGGTCAACTCAGCCATCGCTAAGATGAACCTTTTCCTGCATGGTGCCAGCGATTTCAACATTATGCAGGGTGACACACTCCGCAACCCGAAAATCTTGCAAGGTGGTGAGGTGGCTAAGTTCGACTGTGTGATAGCCAATCCACCATTCTCGTTGGAGAAATGGGGATCGTTGGAATGGTCATCCGACAAATATGGTCGTAACATCTGGGGAACGCCCAGCGACTCCTGCGGTGACTATGCATGGATTCAGCACATGATAGCATCAATGGCTCCAGGCAATGGCCGCATGGCGGTAGTGATGCCGCAAGGAGTTCTCTTCCGTGGCAATGAAGAAGGACGCATTCGTGAGAAGTTGGTGAAGAGCGACATGGTAGAAGCGGTCGTGACGCTTGGCGACAAGCTCTTCTATGGAACAGGCCTTTCACCATGCTTCCTGATTATTCGCAAGATGAAGCCCGCTGCACATAGTGCGCGTATCCTGATGATAGACGGCACCAAGATTCTGACTCCGAAACGAGCTCAAAACATATTGGAACAGAAGGATGTTGACCGGCTGTATGAACTATATGTCAACTATGAGAATGTGGAAGACTTCTCACAGGTGGTAACGCTCGATAAGATAGCGACCAAGGGTTACGACCTTTCTCCTAACAAATATGTGCAATACCACCGTGAGGCTATCAAGCCCTACGCAGAGGTGCTTGCAGCGTTCAAGGCAGCTTACGAAGAAGTGAAACTTCGTGAGGCAGAATTCAGAAACATCATAAACGCATAGAAAGATGGAAGAGCATAAGAATACACAATACCGTCGAGCAGACGAGACCATCTCATTGGACGAACTGAAATCGTTCCTCTGGGGTGCTGCCACTCGTCTGCGCGGACAGATAGACGCTGCCGGCTATAAGGAATACATCTTCCCGCTGCTGTTCTTCAAACGTATCAGCGATGTCTATGATGAGCAGTTCGAGGGCTTCGTGGCAGAAGGAGGTGAGGAATATGCTGGTATGCAAGCCGAGGAACTGGCCATCCGCATACCTGATGGCGCTCATTGGCGTGATGTTCGCGAGGTGACGGAGAATGTGGGACAACGCTTGGTTGAAGCGTTCATTGCCATCGAACAGGCCAATCCAGGCGAAGAAACTGATGGTCGTGTCATTGGTGGTCTGGATGGCATCTTCGGCCCAAAAGATGGATGGACAAATAAAGCTAAGATGCCCGACCATATCATCACTTCTCTCATTGAGGATTTTTCTCGATATAATCTCGGACTCTCATCATGTCCAGCCGATGAAATGGGCCAGGCTTATGAATACCTTGTAGGTAAATTCGCCGACGATGCTGGCAATACTGCACAGGAGTTCTACACCAACCGCACAGTGGTAACTTTGATGGCAGAGATTCTACAGCCACAGCCCGACGAAAGTATCTACGACCCAACTTGCGGTTCTGGTGGAATGCTTGTGAAATGTCTTGACTTCCTTCGTCAGAAGGGACAGCCTTGGCAGGGTGTAAAAGTGTTCGGGCAGGAGATTAATACACTGACTGCATCTATTGCCCGCATGAATCTCTACCTGAATGGTGTGGAAGACTTCAGCATAGTGCGTGAAGATACGCTGGCACATCCGGCTTTTGTAGATGGTAGCCATCTGCGGAAGTTTGACATCGTGTTGGCTAATCCGCCGTACTCTATCAAGACGTGGAACCGTGAGGCATTCCAGAATGACAAGTGGGGACGTAACTTCCTGGGTACTCCGCCACAAGGCCGGGCTGATTATGCGTTCTTTCAGCATATTATTGCAAGTATGGATGATAAAACAGGTAGATGTGCTATTCTGTTTCCTCATGGCGTGTTGTTCCGCGACGAAGAACAAGCCATGCGCGAAGAACTTATAAAACTTGACTTCTTGGAGTGTGTAATAGGATTAGGGCCAAACTTATTCTTCAATGCATCTATGGAGGCATGTATCATTATATGTCGAAAAAAGAAATCAAGTGATAGGAAGGGAAAAGTGCTTTTTATTGATGCCAAGGATGAGGTTACGAGAAAGAATGCAGAAAGTTATCTTGAACAACATCATATCAAAAAGATAGTTGATGCCTATAATGCTTTTATAGACATCGATGGGTTTGCCAAGGTTGTTGATAATGCTGCTATCTCGTCAAACCGAGCCTTGATTAGTATTCAGAGCTATGTAGTCAACTCCGATAATACACAGCAATACAATTATGATGAATCCATTAAAGAATGGCTCAATCAGTCCGTTATTATGCATAGTCAAGTTAATCAATTCTTAAACATTATCGAATAATATGGCAATAGTTAAGTTTGGTGACATCGTTCGAGATGTTAAGATAAATGTTGATAGGGCAAACAATCCGTATGAGCATTACGTTGCAGGTGACCATATGGATTCAGAGGATCTAACAATACATCGTTATGGAAGTTTTGAAACTGACGATGTGGGGCCGGCTTTTACACGCATTTTCAAACCAGGCCAAATATTATATGGATCACGAAGGACATATCTGAAGAAAGTAGCCGTCGCAGATTTCGAAGGTATTTGCGCAAATACAACATTTGTACTTGAAAGCAAGGACGAAGCATTATTTGATAATCGACTACTTCCTTTCATAATGCTTTCTGATGCATTTACACGTTGGTCAATAGCTCATTCTAAAGGATCAACAAATCCTTATGTTCTATTCTCAGATCTTGCTGACTACGAATTTGATTTGCCACCTCTCGCAGAACAAAAGGTTCTTGCAGATAAACTTTGGGCGGCATATCGTCTGAAGGAATCATACAAGAAACTGCTTGCTGCGACTGAAGAAATGGTAAAAATCGCAATTTATCGAGATGTTTGGAACGATTGATACCCCCCATTATGATACAGTTACCTTAACAACTATTTCAGAGAACTTAGACTCTATGCGTATTCCCATCAAATCAGGGAATCGGGTAGACGGGCAATATCCATATTATGGGGCATCTGGTATAGTGGATTATGTGGGCGATTATATTTTTGATGATGATATACTGCTTATCTCGGAGGATGGAGCAAACCTCAAAGACAGGGTTACCCCTATTGCATTTTCGTCATCTGGGAAGGTGTGGGTGAACAATCACGCCCACGTGTTGCGGTTTAAGGATGCAATCTTGCAAAGATATGTTGAATGCTATTTCAATTATAATAGAATAGACAAATATTTGACAGGAACGGCACAGCCGAAGTTGAATCAGGACAAACTTAATAGTATACCTATCCCTTTACCATCAGGAGAGGTACTGACAAAGTTTATTTCTATTTACAATCAGGCCGATAAATCAGAATTTGAACTTCGTAAATCGATTGATGCAATAGATGCTGTCATCAAGAGTTTAATAAATAATTAGGAAACGATATAAATATGGATTGGAAAGAAAAAGCTATAAAGATATTAAAGGATAGCCTATATCCTATTCCTTCTGAACTAAATGAATTGGACTGGAAGAGTGGTCTTTCGGATAAAACAGATCGACTAGCCCAACATCTTTCTGCCTTTGCAAATATGAAAGGTGGAGGAATTCTTGTATATGGCGTACACAATGATGGTACATGTTTTGATTTGACAAAAGAGGAGATTGACAGAATAGTTCAAACTCTAGGAAACATTGCACAAAACAATCTGGTTTATGCTATTCCTGTCGAGCATTCTGTGATGAGCTTTGAGGGACATTCATTACTTTTTATTTACATTCCTGAACAAAATGATAAACCAGTTCATTTACGTGGAAAAGATATTTATTCTTCATATTACCGTTCTGCTGGACAAACAGTAAAAATGTCAAGAAATCAAGTAAAAGCTCTAATTGCGACTTCGCAAGGCATGACATTTGAACAACAAATTGCCAAGGATAATTTGACAAAGGAGCAAGTGCTTGATTTGTTGAATTACAAGGCACTCTACAGAATACTTGATAAAAATATTCCACAATCAACAGATTCTATTATTGAGAGACTAACTGATTATCATCTTTGTAATCCGACAGGGGCGAGGTGGAGTATTACCAACCTTGGAGCTATCCTCTTTGCTAACCAACTCCATGATTTTCCAAATATGTCTGGACACGAAGTGATTGTTCGCAAGTATGTTGGAACGAATAATCGCCAACAAGAATTTGAGCAACATGGTGCATATGGATATGCTGTTGGATTTGATGGATTGATAGATTTCATTATGCGTAACACGAGCAGTGAACAAATAGATGTTAAAAGAGAAGACGTGCCAACATACCCGAAAGTCGCAATTAGAGAATTTGTTGCCAACGCTTTGGTCCATCAAGATTTTGGTATTACTGGTATGCCAGTAACTATCGAAATATTCACAAATAGGATTTCGATTACAAACGCTGGTGCTCCTCTTAATGACATCAATCGCTTAATAGATCTACCACCTCAGTCAAGAAATGAACAATTGGCACAAATGATGTTCACTCTTGGAATCTGCGAGCGTCGAGGAAGTGGTATAGACCGAGCTATAGCTGCGGTTGAAAAAATGTTTTTGCCTCCAGTCAAGTTCACAAAAAGTGAGCAACATACAAGAGTTTTTATGTATCCTCAAAAAAGTCTCAAAGAAATGACCAAACAGGAGAAGATTTCTGCATGCTACCAACATGCGTGTTTGATGTATGAGGATGGAGATAAAATTAACAATCAATCTGTAAGAGAAAGATTTGAACTCTCAAAAAATGAATCATCTGTCGCATCCCGTATTATAGCAGATACAATGGATGCGGGATTGATTAAGCCTGCAGATATTGAAACTGCATCCAAGAAGTATATGACTTATATTCCTTTTTATGGATAGTTTTTATTTGCAGAGCAAATCCGAGAATAATATAAATACATGATAATCAGAGAGTTTCTTTTTGCAGAGTAAAAACATGCATTAATAGAAGAAAGACGAAACAGTCACGTTAATTAAATAACCAAAGCATATAAAAGTATGATTGACAATTTAATTAATGAAATAGAACAGGCGATGCTCAATGTCCTTGACAACGAGCAGCTAAGCCAGTTGCGAAAGGTGCTTGATTACACCTTCCGTAATGTTTCCGTGACCAAAAAGGAATCTGTGCATACAGAAAGTAACAACCAAACGCTAATCAACAACTTCATTGCAGCCAAGAAGGTTGAGGGGTGCTCAGATAAGTCAATCTCCTACTACAAGAGCACCATCAATAATGCGCTTTTGAAGATTGAGAAAGAAGTCGTGCATATCACCACCGATGATCTGCGAGGCTATTTGAACCAATATCAGGAAGAAAGTGGTGCAAGTAAGGTGACGGTTGACAACATCCGTCGTATTCTTTCAAGCTTCTTCTCCTGGCTTGAAGAAGAGAACTACATCGTCAAAAGTCCAGTACGTCGAATCCACAAAGTAAAAGTTGGCAAGACCGTTAAGGAAACCTATACTGATGAAGCCTTAGAGCAGATGCGCGACCATTGCTCCAATATACGTGACCTTGCTCTAATAGATCTGCTCGCTTCCACAGGAATGAGAGTAGGCGAACTGGTACGGCTCAACAAACGTGATATTGACTACCAGAATAGAGAATGTGTTGTTACAGGTAAGGGCGATAAGCAGCGAAAGGTTTACTTCGATGCCCGTACCAAGATACACCTTCAGAAGTATGTAAATAGCCGTACCGATACAAACGAAGCTCTCTTTGTGTCATTATTGGCTCCCAACAACCGCTTAGAAATAAGTGGTATTGAAATCCGTCTTCGGCGGCTCGGACGAGAGTTGAACATTCCAAAGGTTCATCCTCACAAGTTCCGTCGTACCCTTGCTACAATGGCAATAGACAAAGGAATGCCTATCGAGCAAGTCCAGCATCTGTTAGGCCATCAGAGTCTCGATACAACATTGCAGTACGCAATGGTGAATCAGAACAATGTTAAGTTGTCTCACCATAAATTCATTGGATAGTATGTCGCAATTTATCGAGATGTTCTTTAAAAACACTTGGAAAGAAAAATATCTTGAAGATGTTGTGTCTGAAGATTGTTCTCTGTCTTATGGTATAGTCCAACCTGGTGAAGGTGTTGAAGATGGCATCCCTGTTGTTAGACCTGTTGATCTTGTATCCGATATAGTAGAGCCTGACTGTCTTAAAAAAACGACAGTAGATATCGCGAATTCATATAAACGTACGACACTAAAAGGAGGAGAACTATTGCTTTGTGTTCGAGGTACAACAGGCTTACTATCAATGGCTTCCAATAGACTTAATGGAGGTAATGTTACAAGAGGGATAGTTCCTATATGGTTTAAAAAGGATATTTCTAAGGCTTTTATGTTTCATCAAATGAAATCAGATTATGTGCAAACTCAAATAAAAGAGAACACTTACGGCACGACTCTATTGCAGATAAACATAAAAGACCTACGAAAAATAAAAGTGATTCTTCCTCCAGAAGACTTACAACTCAAATTTGTTACCATTGCAGAACAGGCCGATAAATCAGAATTTGACGGGCGCAAATCGCAATTTATCGAGATGTTTGGAACTGTTGAATCAACAAAGCCACTTACAGACTTTATTGATGTATCTTTTCCTGGTGAATGGGGCCAAGAAGATAAAGATGGATCTGGTGTTAAGGTGATTAGAACAACCAACTTTACTAATAGTGGTAAGTTGGATTTATCTGATGTGGTCACAAGAGACATCGATTACGCTAAGGTTGAGAAAAAGAAGCTTTCCAAAGGCGATATCATACTAGAACGTTCAGGTGGAACAAATGATAATCCTGTCGGCAGAGTCGTTTATTTCGAGGAAGATGGAGTGTATCTTTTCAACAACTTTACTCAGCTTCTCAGATGTAAAGAAGGTGTCAACTCTCTTTTCTTATTCTATTCGTTGTTCAACTATTATCAGATGAACAAGAACGTGATAAGAAGTATGGGTAATAAGACAACTGGCATCCAAAACTTAAAGATGGATAGGTATTGGCTAATTCCTATTGCCGATGTATCTATTGAACGCCAGAAAGAGTTTGAATCCATCTACCGACAGGCCGATAAATCAGAATCTGGCGGGTTGAAATCAGGATTGAACTTCGCAAAACTTTTGATTCATCGATGAATAATAATTTAATCAACAGAAATTATAAACAAATGGCTGGTAAATGGTCAAATATTTCATTTGATAGGTGGTCATCACCTTATCCACATTCTCTTCCTTATAGAATCTTTAAGGAAAGTGATAACGAAGTACGTTCATTGGTTATCTCATACGAAAGCTCTTTTTCCTTTATATGTTCAAACTTGAGAAAATTAGGTGCAACTTGGGAATCTCCTGCTTTTGACTATGGTTTGGCAGAGAATAATAAGGTTCTAACAGTCAAGCAATGGGTGAATAATAGTAAGGAATTTGCTAATTGGATGAGATTAAGTCTATTGATGTCTATGTGTTCAAATGTTGAAATATATATGGCTAGCATAATTAGAGAGTCTATTGAATCCGACCCTGGCATAATAATGGGGGCTTCTCATCAAATTGATGGTATCAAATTACTAAAATCAGGAAACAAAGTTGACGAAAATGTTATTGCCGATCACATTAAAAAGTGCACAAAGGATACATGGAGTAGCCGTCTTTGTCATATTGAGAAGTTATTTGGTGCTATGCCTATAATAGCAAACAATATTAAACAACTTGAAGATATTAGAAATTTACGAAATGCTGTTGGTCATGCGTTTGGTAGAAATATTGAAAAGTCTCAACAATACTATCGAATAGAGATTGAACCCATAGAGAGAATATCAGTTAAAAGGTACAATAAGTATATTACCTTATTATATGATATCGTACAAGAATTTGATAAAATTGTCACTGGTAATCATATCGGTTGTTTTGAGATAATTCTACAATATCACAAAATGTATGAATCGATTAAAGATTTAGACAAAGGTTATCAAGTTAATGAGTTAAAAGCAACATTAAATATAGATAAAAACACTGGTGTTAGTAAAGAACTGTGTAGAGGGGTTTACTTATATTATAACAATTTATATTGAGGATAATTTATGGCATACTTTAACGAAGAAAATACGGTTGAGCAGATGCTCATCAATGCCGCAGGAAAGTGTGGTTGGATTTATGTGGAGCCGCAGGAAGTTCCACGTCTTCCTGACGAGGTGCTCGTCACAGAATGGTTGTTGACAGCTCTAAAAAAATTCAATGATATTACAGATGACCAGGCAGCACAGGTTATTTATCGAATCCGTGCAGCTTGCAGCATTGGCACCAATCAAGAAGAACTGATTAATGCAAATGACCGCTTCCGTCGATTGCTGTTTGAAGAAAACTCCTATCCTTTCGGCGAGGATGGAGAGAATATCAACATCCGCTTCTTCAGCGACAAGCCCGCAGAGAATCGTTGTGTAGTCACCAATCAATGGGAGTTTCCTCGCAAGAGCAAGGAGGGTGGCAAACGTCTCGACCTGGTATATATCATCAATGGCATACCGATGATAATTGGTGAAGCCAAGACACCAGTCAAATCTTCTGTGACATGGGCTGATGGTGCCACGGATATTCTTCACTATCAGAAGAGCATCCCTGAAATGTTTGTGCCAAACATCCTCGCTTTTGCCAGCGAAGGACGCGAACTGCAATATGCAGGTGTAGGGTGCCCTGTGGATAAATGGGGGCCTTGGTTTGCCGATGAAGACAGACGGCACGGGACACTCGAAGACGTAGAACACAACTACATTTCACTGATAACGCCAGAACGGGTGCTTGACATTTATCGTTATTACACGGTTTTCACTGGCACCACAGGTGGCAGAAAGATAAAGATAGTATGCCGTTATCAGCAGTATCTCGGTGGTGAAGCCATCGTGCAGCGAGTGTTGGGTACATACCGGGCTGGAAAGGGTCCGAGGAAAGGACTCATCTGGCATTTCCAAGGTTCTGGTAAGTCGTGGTTAATGGTGTTCGCAGCTCAGAAACTACGTCGTCAGAACGACCTGAAGGCACCGACGGTGGTCATTGTGGATGACCGTATCGACCTTGAAGACCAGATAACGGGCGACTTCACCCGTGCAGAGATTCCTAATGTGGATGGTATCTCTTCTAAGGAAGAACTGGAAACGAAGATTCATCAACGCAAGATTCTCATCACTACTATCTTCAAGTTTGGTGACCTGAACGATGGTGAGGTGATTGATGACCGTGACAACATCATCCTGCTCATGGACGAGGCACACCGCACACAGGAAGGCGACCTCGGAAAGAAAATGCGCACGGCCCTGCCCAATGCTTTCTTCTTCGGATTGACAGGAACACCCATCAATCGCAATGACCACAATACCTTTGCTTGCTTCGGTAGCGAAGAAGACGAGTATGGATATATCTCGAAATACACTTTCCAGAACTCAGTTGATGACGGAGCTACGCTGGAACTAAACTTCAAGACGGTTCCCGTTGAGATGCACCTTGACGAGGCAAAGCTTCAGGAAGAGTTTGATGCGCTGACCGACCAAATTAGCGAAGAAGACAAACAGGAACTTGTTCGACGCACAAGTGTAGAAGCGTTCTTTACAGCAGAAAAGCGTATCAATGATGTTTGTAAATACATTGTGAATCATTTCCGTGAATATGTGGAGCCAACAGGTATGAAGGCGCAGGTAGTGGTGTATAACCGTGACTGCTGTGTGAAGTACAAGAAGGCTTTGGATGCCTTACTTGGTACTGATGACCAGACAACCATTGTGATGCATACTTCAGGGGATAAAGCTGATGAATATAAGGCATATAAGCGGACTCGTGACGAGGAGAAGAAGTTGCTTGATCAGTTCCGCGATCCGCTATCTCCCTTGAAGTTCGTGATTGTTACAAGCAAATTGCTGACTGGCTTTGATGCGCCCATCCTTCAGTGTATGTATCTTGACAAGCCTATGAAGAACCATACGCTGCTACAGGCAATCTGTCGCACTAACCGCACTTATAACGAGAACAAGAAGTGCGGATTGATAGTTGACTTCGTCGGTGTGTTCGAGGATGTTGCCAAGAGTCTTGCCTTCGACGAGGAAAGCGTAAAGACCATCATCAAGAACATGGACGAGATAAAATCGCTCATCCCGACATTCATGCAAGAATGTATTCAGTTCTTCCCTGGCATTGACCGCACCATTGGCGGATGGGAAGGATTGACAGCTGCCCAGCAATGCCTGAAGGAAGAAGGAGTAAAGACGAACTTTGCACGGCATTTTGCACGTTTGGCAAAAGCCTGGGAGATTATTTCGCCCGACGATTTCCTCGCTCCATATACAAGTGATTACACATGGCTGGCACAGGTATATCAGAGTGTGCGCCCTGTAAGTGGTGGAAATCTGATATGGACTTTGCTAGGGGCTAAGACCATTGAGATTATCCACAATAACATTGACACCATCGACATAGGTACACCACTGGAAGACCTCGTTGTTGACGCTGATATTATCGACTCCGTTTTGGAAGATGAGAAGAAACGTGAGAAGAAGATTGTCGAGGTGGAAAAGATGTTGAAGATTAGACTTGGTGAGCATAAAGGCGACCCAAAGTTCAAGAAGTTTGCCGACAAACTGGATGAACTGCGTGAACGTATGGAGCAGAACTTGATTTCAAGCATTGACTTCCTGAAGCAACTGTTGCAGATGGCTCGTGAATTGCTGGAAGCAGAAAAGGAGATTGAGCAGCCGATGGATAAGCGGGCTCAGGCAAGAGCTGCGCTGACAGATCTCTTCCAGAGTATCAAGTCGGAGGAAACGCCTATCATTGTTGAACAAGTGGTGAACGACATTGACAATGAAGTGGTCAATATCATTCGCCAGTTCAATGATGCATTCCAAAGCGTTACTGCCAGACGTGAGATTAAGAAGAAACTTCGCTCTATTCTCTGGATCAAGTACCAGATTAAGGATAATGACGTTTTCGAGAAAGCATATAGCTATATAGAAATGTATTACTAACCTACAATCTGTTTCTAATTGGGATGTTAAAAAGCAATATGTGCTATGCTTACCATGCACCATGGTTCGATGACAAGATTAGCAGTACAACAGGCACAAAATTCAAGGGGTATTATGACCTCTGAAAAAGGTTACAGATGGCATTTTCATCCATCGAGGCTATCCGATTCCTGGAACAATTCTTTCGAAACTTGCTGATGGGCGAAAAGAACGAGTTGCGCAACCGTTATATGCTCGTTAATCCGCCAGAAGGACTTGCAGCCTCTGCAAGCACCCCATCAAGTACCCCCGCAAGTACCCCATCAAGTGCTAGTGTTCCATTCACGAGCGACAATGAGAATATTTTGCGGTTGGTCAAAGCTATTGGCCATCGTCAACTCTCCGTAAAGGAGATGCTTGCTGCCGTTGGTCTGAAAGACCGAATGAATTTTATGGAGTATTCTCTTACCCCGGCAATGGCTGAAGGTTTTGTCTGCCTGCTCTATCCAGATAAGCCTCGACATCCAAGACAAAAGTATTTGTTAACAGTCAAGGGTTCCGCCCTCTATAACGAACTGACAAAGGATGCGAGCAAATGAAGTTAGACATTGGGGTGAACTGCAAAGACACAATGCCATTTGAAGGAAAACCGAGTCACATTGGCGATTCACCAATGTGACTCGGAAAGTGTTCACCTTTCACCTTACATTCCCCAACCAGTCTTTTTCTTCGTGCCGTCCCAGTTGGTAAGTTCACTTGTGGAACCTCCACCACCTGTACTGACACCGCCTCTACCGCCAGCAGCAAGGAGTAAACTTGACATCAAATCTTTGGGGCATCTTTTATGCCTCCGGATGTTTCCTCTCTCTTTTTTCGTCTATTTTTGTATCTTTGTGTGAATTATTGTCAATACGAAATTCTGTAACCATGAATAATAAGTTTGTTTCCCTCACCTACGACCTCTATATTTCCCGTGACGGCAAGGAAGAACTGATGGAATCGACTACGCTTGAGAACCCGCTTACCTTCTGCTCGGGGCTGCAACTTCTCCTACCTAAATTCGAGGACGAAGTGACACCCCTTTCTCCAGACGACACGTTTGACTTCACCCTCGAGGCTGAAGACGCCTACGGGCTCTACAATAAGGAACTGGTCCGTGAAGTTCCCCGCTCTGTATTTGAGCAGGGCGGGACGCTGGACGAAGACATCTTTTTCGTCGGCAACACCATTCCTCTCATGGACTCCGAAGGCAACCATTTCAACGCTGTCGTGACAGACATTTCCGACTCCTCCGTGACCGTTGACATCAACCACCCCCTTGCCGGTCAGTCACTGCACTTTAAAGGCAAGGTCATCGACATTCACGACGCATCACAGGAAGAGCTGGACCGTTTCACCCGGCATTCCTGCGGTGGCTGCGGAGGCGGTGGAGGCGGCGGATGCTGCTCTGGCGGTTGCGGTGAGGGCGAATGTGGTGAGGGGTCCTGTGGAAATCAGGACTGCCATTGCTGACTTTTCGCCCCTGTCCAAGGTTTAAATTCTTTTGCTTGAATGAATACAATAGGCCATTTATTTCGACTGACTTCGTTCGGTGAATCACACGGAGCGGCCATCGGTGGCATCATCGACGGATGTCCTGCCGGTTTGTCCATCGACACAGAGGCTGTCCAACAGGAACTGAACCGCCGCCGTCCGGGGCAATCAGACCTGACGACTCCTCGTGACGAGAAGGACCGCGTCGAGTTCCTTTCCGGACTGTTCGAAGGGACGACAACGGGGACACCCATCGCCTTCATCGTCCGCAACGAGAACCAACACTCAAAGGACTATTCCAATATCAAGGATCTATTCCGTCCGAGCCATGCCGATTTTACTTATTATGCCAAGTACGGCATCCGCGATTACCGCGGAGGAGGACGGACATCGGCCCGCGAGACCATCGCCCGCGTCGTCGCCGGTGCCGTAGCGAAGCAACTGCTCGCCCCTCTCGGCATTACGATTCAGGCCTTCACCTCACAGGTCGGTCCCATCTCCCTGGAGAAGACCTACAAGGACTATGACCTCTCCCTGACCGAATCCAATGCCGTCCGATGCCCCGACCCGACAGTGGCGGAACAGATGAGCAAACTCATCCGGGAGGTCAAAGCCGCCGGCGATACCATAGGCGGCGTGATTACCGGAGTGGCTACCGGCGTACCTGTCGGATGGGGAGAACCGGTTTTTGACAAGCTTCATGCACAGCTCGGGGCTGCCATCCTTTCCATCAATGCCTGCAAAGGCTTCGAATACGGTCTCGGTTTTGATGTCAACCGACGTGGTTCCGAAGTGAACGACGCCTTCTTTGCCGACGATCATAAAGTCCAGACCCGCAGCAATCACTCCGGAGGAATACAAGGAGGCATTTCCAACGGGCAGGACATCTATTTCCGCGCGGCATTCAAACCGGTTGCCACGATCCTTCGCGAGCAACCGACCATCGATAAAGACCTGAATCCGGTCTCTGTAAAGGCGGAAGGAAGACACGACCCATGTGTCCTGCCTCGCGCCGTACCCATTGTCGAAGCAATGACAGCCATCGTACTGGCCGATGCCTGGCTCATGGCCAAAGCCTACTCCCCCGTTTCCTGATTATTTTTTTTTCATACACCTGACAATCATTCTTTTTCATCGTGAATCTGCAGACAGCAAAATGGGTAGTCATCATCAACCCTTATTCCGGCAAGGTAGCAGCCCAGTCGGAATGGTTTCACATCCAGAACCTCTTTAAGGAACTGGGAGTGTCAGCCGTATTCCGTTTCACAGAACACGAAGGACACGGCATAGCCATCGCACGGGAACTCGTCTCTGACGGCTACCGCAACATAGCCGTCATCGGGGGTGACGGTACCATCAACGAGGTCGTCAACGGCATCCTTCAGGTAACCGAACAGGAGGATTCCACCATTCAGTCTTCCGACATTACGATGGCCCTGATACCCAACGGAACAGGCAATGACTGGGCAAGGGAATGGAAAATCCCGTTCAAGATAGAGAATGCCATTCGGCTGATGCTCAACGGGAAGTCCGTTCCCGTAGATCTGGGACGGTGCACCTACATGGTCGGCGGACGACCTGGCGAGCGCTATTTCATCAATACTGCCGGCATGGGATTCGAAGTACGAGTGCTCCAATACACCAATCCTTTCAAACGGATCCTGCGTGGACGCTCTAAGATCTATGCTGCCTCCGTCCTCTGGAACGCTCTCTTCACCCGAGCTCACTCCATGACCCTGGCATTCAACGAGACGACGTTCTCTAAAGAGATTTTCTCCTTCAGTGTCGGCAACGGCCGATTCTCCGGAGGAGGTTTCTCTCAGACGCCCCTGGCATCTCCGACCGATGGTTCCTTCGACGTCATGATCATGTCACGGTTGACGTTCAAGACCATCCTGCTCGGCCTGAAATACCTCTTCAACGGGAAACTGCTCAAACATCCTGCCGTCCGCAATGTCAGGACCAAACGACTCGTCGTTTCCGCAGCCGAGAAATCCTATGTCGAGGTGGACGGAGTTGTCATTCCATCCTCCTGCCCCGTTACCTTTACCTGTATTCCTTCCAAGATCCATTTCGTCGTACCGAACTATTCGGACAAGCCAAAAGCACAATGATAAGCCAGGTTCACCAATCCCACGGCGAACAATAAAACTCCCACAAAAAAAATAAATAAGCGATGTTCTCTATCGACAAACTGAAATATACAGACTCGGGGAATTTCATTCTGCTCGCAGGTCCCTGCGCCATCGAATCCGAAGACATTGCCTTCAGGACAGCCGAAGAACTGGTCCGCATTTCGGACAAATACAGAATCCCCCTTATTTTCAAGGGGTCATTCAAGAAGGCTAACCGCTCTCGTCTGGATTCGTTCACGGGTATCGGCGACTTGAAAGCACTGCAGATACTGAAAAAAGTCGGTACCGAATTCTCCATTCCGACCGTCACCGACATCCACACCGAGCACGATGCGTCCATGGCATCGGAGTTTGCCGACGTCCTGCAGATCCCCGCTTTTCTCTCCAGACAGACCGACCTGCTCGTCGCCGCAGCACGAACAGGACGCGTGGTCAACATCAAAAAGGGACAATTCCTTTCCGGTGATGCCATGGCATTCGCTGCCCAGAAGGTCAAAGAGACAGGGAATGAACGGATTTTCCTTACCGAACGAGGTAACTCATTCGGGTACCAAGACCTGATTGTCGATTATCGCAATCTGCCCATCATGCAACAAACCGGATTCCCCGTTATCCTTGACATCACCCACTCGCTGCAACAACCCAACCAGACGTCCGGCGTAACGGGAGGAAACCCTCAGATGATAGAGACCATCGCAAGAGCAGGCATCGCAGTGGGCGTGGACGGCATTTTCATGGAGACGCATCCCGACCCAGCACACGCCCTCTCGGACGGAGCCAACATGCTACCGCTTGAGAAAGCCGAGCATCTGCTTTCCAATCTGGTAAAGATCCGTCAGCAGATTATCCAGTTGGACCGATAGCCGACATCTACCATCATCGCCATAACCGAACAGCCCAACGATTTTTCACAATCGCCGGGCTGTTCATTTTCAATAGTCCTTTTCTCGCCATGGCAAAGTTCAAACAAGTTTGACTTTGCTCATCTGGCTTAACGAAAAGGTTCATTTTCAA
>OCVV012854133.1_pt1 | contig 17086 bp, 18 predicted proteins | sample 1539721 | NCBI WGS metagenome assembly OCVV01 (sample SAMN02144230, study PRJEB22623) | gut metagenome | biome: sheep rumen | host: Ovis aries | place: New Zealand | reverse complement strand
TTTTTCCTGTAAATCCAGCTCAATACTTGATAACAGGATTTCAAAACTTTTTCCGCCTCTGACAATAATTTCGCGGGTGACATATTTATCACGCGACATCCGAATCGCCCGAGTGCTCACGCCTTTAAGGTCTGCTAATTCTTGAATTGTAATGTATTTATCTTTGTTGTTCATCTTGGCTCCTGTGGGTATTTCGCCTGTATTCGCCTAAATCGGCTCATAGGCTCAATTATCCTACGTCGCTATCGTAGTGCTTCGCACCGGCTTACGCATTCCATCAATCACTCTTCCGACCTTAAATTGGAACTGTTTCCGAGTTGGTTTGTATCATTTCGACACGATTTGTGTCGGACTTGCAATGTTTTCGAAACAGAGTTAAGATGTGTTTCCCCAGAGAATTTCGGAGGTTTTTATGAAGAAAAAAGAGCTACAGAGCATTGATTATATTAAAGAACGTGCCGATGAAAATTTGGCAAAGACTAAAAGCGTGTTTTTATATAGGCGGGAACTTGCAATTCGGTTTGCTTTGCGGCAAAAAGAATTTACGCAAAAGAAACTTGCAAAAAGACTCAAAATGACCGAAAGCTACGTTTCTAAACTCATTACAGGCGAAAGATATAGTAAGGATTTTGAGTTTTTCGTAAGGTACTACTTAGGGGTAGACTATTTTGGGATATAGGGGGAAGTATGAATATTGTTCAACCGATAAGGAATAGAGAGGATATTGAAAAAATGAAGGCTGTCTTAAAACGCAAAAAGCGCGATCTTGTGCTTTTTATTTTCGGGATAAATTGCGGACTTAGGATTTCGGATATTTTGAAACTTAATGTCGGAGATGTTAAGGGTAGAGATTTTGTCGAAATCAAAGAGAAAAAGACGAAGAAAAACAAGCGTTTTCCAATAAATCCGGAGCTAAAGGTTGTGCTTGAAGATTTTGTAAAAGACCGCCCGGAAGACGAGCCACTATTTATTACGCAACAAGGCAACAGGCTTGACCGTAATCAGGCATACAGGATTTTGAATAAGGCTGCAAAAACATTAAATCTTCAGGACAAAATCGGAACACATTCGCTGCGTAAGACATTTGGCTATCACCACTACAAACAGTTTGATAATATTGAACTCCTGCAGAAGATTTTTAATCATTCCTACTCCGCCATCACCCTCCGCTACATCGGAATAGAACAGGATATTATTGATGAAAGTTATATGAATTTTTATTTGTAAAACTATTTTAAAACACCTTTTGAACTCCTATTAAACAATATTTGAATCTATTAAAATCAGAATCATGTTTGTGTTAGTATAATTTCATAATAGGAGTTAGTGTGAGCAATTTTGATTTTCTTACAAAAGAATATCCGGAACTCGCAAAACTTGGAAGTTTAGCTGAAGAGTTGATAGATACTGACGCGGCATCATGCTTGTCAAAATTGCGTTTAATCACAGAATTTATTGCAAAAGATATTTATTATAAATACTTTAACGAAAAATCAAAATTATCACAATTTGAATTGTTAAAAGCTCTTGAACCATATATCAAACAACAATATATGGACGTATTTCACATTATTAGAAAATGTGGAAATGATGCAGTTCATGAAAATGTTGCGTCAAATGAACGTGCTCATACACTATTAAAATATACTTGGGGTTTGTGTGTTTGGCACTATTTAACAAACTGCAATGGTAATAGTTCTATAATTCCTACTTATGAAAAACCGATAAGTCGTAAATTATTATTAGAAAAAGAACTTGAAGAAGCTAAAAAACGAAGTGCCGAATTAGAAGCTGAATTAAAACTTAAAGAAGAAGCCTTAAAACAAACTGCAACAGACAAAACAGAAGAGCTTGTTAATAACCAGAAAACAACAGAAGAAGTTACTGATAGACTTAGCGATTTATCAGAAGCTCAAACTCGCCACTTTATTATAGATAATATGCTTCTTGATGCAGGTTGGAAGCTTAAAAAGGTTGATGATTTTTCTGTTGATATAAAAGAATACAATACTGCTGAAGTAAAACGTGAAATTCCGGTTGAAGGATTGCCAAATACTCCATCAGGAAAAGGGTTTATTGACTATGCTTTATATGATGACAACGGCAAAATTATTGCAATTATCGAAGCGAAGAAATCAAGACGTGATGTTAAAGAGGGTAAAGAGCAAGCCGTAAGATATGCAAATGCTATTGAAACAATGACTGGCTTCAGACCATTAATTTTTTACACCAATGGTTTTGAAACCTATATTTGGGACGATGTAATTTATCCAGAACGTAGAATCTATGGCATGTTTTCTAAAGAAGATATCTTAACAAGATTATTTCAAAGAGAAAATAGAAAACCACTTGCTGATATTGAGATAGATACAAGTATAACAAATCGTGATTACCAGTTTATGGCTATTCGTAAAACATACGAAGCTTTTACTTCCGGTCAAAGAAAAGCCCTGCTTGTAATGGCAACCGGAACAGGTAAAACAAGAACAGCAATGTCAATAATTAATGGTCTTGTTCAAGCTAACTGGGTAAAAAGAGTTTTATTTTTGGTTGATAGAGATGAATTAAGAAAACAAGCGGATGGTGCATTCAAAAAACATTTAGACAGTTTATCAAGAGTATTTATTAATGCAGAAACTCGCGGGGATAAAAACAAAAAAGTTTATATTGCAACCTACCCTGCAATGCAAAAGGCTTATCAACTTTATACTCCTGGATTTTTCGATTTAATAATTGCTGATGAATCTCATCGTTCAATTTATAACGTTTATGGCGAAATATTCAAATATTTTGATGCTTTTCAGATTGGCTTAACTGCAACACCTGTTGATTATATTTCAAGAAATACTTATAAAATGTTTAATACTGATGACAAAAATCCGACATTCAGCTATGAACTTGATGATGCTATTTCTGAAAAACACCTTGTACCTTATAAAGTGCAAAAAGTTCAAACCGGATTCTTGGAAAGAGGGATTAAATTCTCTGAACTAACAGAAAAGCAAAAACAAGAACTATCTGAACAAGTTGAAGATCCTGAAAAATTTGATTTTGAAAGTTCTGAACTTGAATCACAAATTACAAATATAGAAACAAATAGAAAAATCATCCGTACACTAATGGATGATGGATTAAGAGATTCTACCGGGAAACTGGGTAAATCAATTATTTTTGCAAGAAGCCACCGCCATGGCGAAATGTTAGAAGATTTATTTAATCAAATGTATCCTGAATACAAAGGCAAATACGCAAGATTAATTGATTCACACGATCCTAATGCTTCAATATTGCTTGATGATTTTAAGGGCGAGGCACAGGAAAACAATATAAATATTGCAATTTCTGTTTCAATGCTTGATACGGGTGTTGATGTGCCTGAAATAATGAACCTTGTTTTTGCAAAGCCAATTTATTCAAAAGTTAAGTTCTGGCAAATGATTGGACGTGGTACAAGACTCTGCGAAAACCTTTTAGGTCCTGGCAAAAACAAAGAATATTTTGTAATCTTTGACCATTATTCAAACTTTGAATTCTTCGGAGAAAACCCAGAAGGTTATGTTCCAAAAGAACAACCATCATTGTATGAAAGATTATTCCAAGCAAGAATTGAACTTGCTCTTTCTGCCAAAGCTGTTGAAAATACTGAAATATATACTAATACAATAGAACTTATAAAAAATGATATTAAATCATTACCGGAAAAGTCTGTCGATGTTCAAGAAAACGCAATGCTGCTTGATGATATTTTGAAAACAGAACTTTATTGGCAAAATTTTGATGAAAGTTTTGTTGAACTTCTTGATACAAAAGTTCGTCCGCTGATGAAACGCCATCAAACGACTTTTGCACAGGATAAAGCTATGCAATTTGAAATTATTGCAACCCAATATGAAACTGCGGAACTTGATAAACAACTGCAAGAAAAGAATAATGTCGATACAAAAGCTCAAGATAAAAAGATTGAACTTTTGAAAAATAAAATCAGAAAATCAATATTTGAGCTCAGGACAACTATTTATAAAGTTAAAGAAAAATCTGAACTGATTGAAAAAGTTAAATCTTCAGATTTTGCAAAAAACTTTAATTATAAAGAGATTGAAGAAGTTAGAAACGAACTTGCTCCTTTAATGCAATTCCGCCAAAGAGAGATTATTGATGAAGATATCATAACGATAGATGTAAGCGACGATATTGAAATCAATGAAGAATTGCAGCTTAATCTATTTACTACTTTTGGCGAAGGTTTTAAACACGACCTAGAAGAATTTTTACGAAAAATTGCTACTGAAAATTTGGTTTTGCAAAAAATTAAAAGAGGTAAAAGCGTAACAGAAACAGATATTCAGGCTCTTGTTTCTGTAATTCTTGAACAAAATCCGCACTTTACAATCAAACAACTGGAAAAATTGTATCCAGATAAGGCTAACGATATTGCACTTTTAATAAGAAGCATTATCGGTATTGATGAAGATGAAGTTAAAACAAGACTTAATGAATTTAAACAACACCATACAACTTTGAACACAAGACAAATGCAATGTTTGAAACTTGTTGAAAATCAATTAAAAGCAAACAATTATTTAAAAGAAACATCACTGTACGATAGACCATTTACAGGTTTAGGTGATATTTCCGATATTTTTACAGATGAAGAATTAGAAGAACTTTATAGTGTACTAGATGGATATATGATAAAAGAGAGAATAGTAGGATAATGACAAATAGAGAATTTATGGCAATAATAGACGAATTATGGAATACTTTTTGGTCATCAGGGATAAGCAACCCTATTTCGGTTGTTGAACAGATGACATATTTAATATTTTTCAAAATGTTTGAAGAACAAGAAAACTTGAAAGATAAAAAAGCGAAAATCTTCAAAAAAGAAAGAGAATCATTTTTTGCAGGAAGGGATGAACTAAGATGGTCTAATTTTAAACAATTAGCACCTGATGCGATGCTCAAAATATATAGAGATAAAGTATTCCCTCTATTAGGTTCAATAAATGCCGCTTTTAATGATGCGACATGTCTTATTACAAAACCGTCTTTGCTTGATACTGCTGTTCAAACATTAGATAAAATGGATTTTTCTGATGGAAGCGATAGAAAAGGTGATATTTATGAATATATGTTATCTAAATTAGCAACATCAGGAACAAATGGACAATTTAGAACACCTCGCCATATTATCGATATGATGGTTAGATTAATTAAACCAACTCCACAGGATAAAATTTGTGACCCAGCTTGTGGAACCGGTGGTTTTTTATGTGGGGCATATCACTATATATTAGAATCAAATACAAGCGTCGATATGAAAGAAGTTTCTCCTATTCTTGGAGATAAATTAAGCGATTCTGATAGACATAATATCGATCAAAAAGTTTTCTATGGTAGGGAATTTGATATTACAATGTATCGTATTGGTTTAATGAATATGATCTTACATAATATTAGACCATACAATGTAAAACATACTGATTCATTATCTAAAGATTCTCAAGAAGAAAATACTTATTCTGTAGTTCTTGCAAATCCTCCGTTTACCGGTAGTCTTGATGAATCTGATATTGATCCGCATCTAACAAGCATGGTAAAAACAAAGAAAACAGAACTTCTATTTATGGCAAAGTTTATAAAAATGCTTGAAATTGGTGGTCGTGCAGCAGTAATTATCCCAACAGGGGTTTTATCAACAGATTCAAAAGCACATACAACACTGAGACAAAAACTTATTGAAGAAAACCAACTTGAAGCAGTTATATCTATGCCATCCGGGGTATTTAAGCCTTATGCAGGCGTAGCTACTGCAGTTTTGGTATTTACAAAAGGCGGTCAAACTCAAAAAACTTGGTTTTATGAGATGGAAAATGATGGATTTACGCTTGATGACAAACGTACTCCGATAGAAGGCAGCAATATTGATGATATTCTTGCTAAATATCCAAATAGAGAAGAGAGTTCAAAATCATTTACTGTTACATACGAAGAATTAAAAGAAAATGAGTATAATTTACTACCTTCGAGATACAAAAAAATAGAATATGTAGCACCAACTTTTGAACATACTCCTCAAGAATATGTCCAATTAATGATTGAAGCAGAGAAAAAATCCCTCGCGCTTCTTGAAAAATTACAAGAAAAGTTAGGAGGGGTAAATGAATAGTAAGCTTCCTCATACTTGGAAAGAGTCAAAATTAGACTTGTTAATAGATTTTTATATAGGTGGTGATTGGGGAGAGGAATCTCAAGTATCATCGGATTATACTGCAGTTAGAGTTATTCGAGCAACAGATTTCAGTAATTGGGAAAAAACAAATGGACAAAATGCACAAATAAGATATCTAAAAACGAGTAGCATAGAAAAAAGAGAATTAAAAGATAATGATTTGGTATTAGAAATTTCTGGAGGAAGTCCAGATCAACCAGTAGGTCGAAGTGTAATTATAAAACTTGATAAGCTAGATGAACAGAAATATACATGTTCAAATTTTTTCAGATTATTAAGGATTAATGATAATGAAATTTTGCCTGCATATCTAAATTATTATTTTAAATTTTTATATGAAACACGAATAATTGAACAATATCAATCAAATTCAACAAACTTAAGAAATTTAAAATTTAAACAATTTTTAATGCAAAATGTACCATATCCAAAAAATATACTTGAACAACAAGAAATTGTTCAAGTTTTGGATACAATGAGTGATATTATTCGTCTTAGAGAAGAATGTATATCACATGCCCAAGACCTCATCCCTGCACTCTTCCAAGAGATGTTTGGCGATATCCATAATAATAAGACAAACTCACAGATTGTCAAATTGGGTGATGTTGCAGATTTTATAAGGGGACCTTTTGGAGGAAGTTTAAAAAAGGAAATATTTGTAGATGAAGGATATTTAGTTTATGAGCAATACCATGCAATAAATAATGATTTTAATTTTGCAAGATATTTCATAGATGAACAAAAATATAAAGAGATGCAACGATTTTCAGTAAAAGCTGGAGACTTATTGATAAGTTGTTCTGGAACAATGGGTAAAATTGCAATTGTACCAGATAATTACAAAAAAGGAATTATAAATCAAGCTTTGCTAAAATTAACTGTTAATCCTGAATATTTGAATAATATATTCTTAAAAAATTTGCTTTTAACTGATTATTATCAGAAAAATTATTTTAAAGACCAACCTGGGGCTGCAATACAAAATGTGCGTTCAGTAAAAGTGCTAAAGAATATTGATATTATTCTACCATCACTATCTTTACAAAAGCAATTTGTACAAAAAGCAATTGAAATTGAATCATATATTAAAGAACAAGATGAGGAGCTCAAAAACGCAAAACAAATGTTCCAATCCCTCCTCCACCACGCCTTCACCGGCGAACTAACACGGAGGGCTTATGGCGAAAACTAAAGCTCAAGAAATGATATATGAAATTTCAGAAATACTGTATCGCAATGGAAAATATGGATTTGAAAGAATTGCAATAATTTGCGAAATGATTAGTAAATTAATGCAACCAATTGGTTGGGGAAATAGTATAAGGCCTGGCAAGCAATATCTTGATAGACTTCTTGATGAAATGAGTTATGACATGAAATTGAATTCATTTTTACTTGAAAGAGATGAAAGATATATTTTCCAGTTACTTAGTGATTTAATTCAAGAAAAGAAAATTGATATTGCAAATGCAATAAAACAACTAGTAGAAAATGACAAAAAAACAAGTAATATAATCCCAACTGACGATTTTTCTGTAAAAGTAATGCAAGCATTTGCAAAAAAGATGTATAAAGGTGGAACTTATATTGATCCTTGTGTAGGAACAGGAAGATTACTTGCCGGCTTAGTTGCCGATAAATATTATGGCTTTGATGTTGATAGAAATGCAATAAAGATCGCTGATGCATATTTAAATTTGCTTGAAAATAATCCTAATCGTACAAGACTAAGTATAAAACTTTCCTCCGAAAATTTTTTATACACCAACATGGAATATGATTTTGATTTTATTCTTCCAACATTTATTTATGATCCGCCCCTAAATGAAACACTAGAAGTTAATGATGAAAAGTTAAGATATGAACTTCGCAATAGTGCATATCTAAGCTATAACAAAAACACTATACCTTCAGAATATTTATTTTTGTCCAAAATTCTTTTAGAAAATAAAGATAAAGATTTAAGTTATATTACTACTTTTTTACCTAGTTTTACAAATGGAGAAGATAAATTTAGACAAGCTTATAGAAAGTTTCTTGTTGAAGACAGTTTGATTGCAATCATTCAATTAAATAATTCTACAGGAAGCAATATAAATAAATTAATTTTAGTGGGTAGCACGAGAACAACATTATATCATCCAATTTATCTAATTACTCCAAAAAATTCAAATATACCAGATAATATTCTAAATAGTATAGCTCAACGATGTGTAAGTGGTGATACTATTGAAGATAAAGAATTTTACAATTACGCTAAAATTATACAAACAAGTAGGAATGAACTCGAAAAAAATGGCTATATTATAAATATGCCACAATATTATGACAATGAAATAGATCCTAATTCTATAAAAAGTTTAGATGAAATTGCCATCGAAATTCGAAATAGTCAAAAACGACTTTGCGATACTAACCAAAAATTGGATCGACTTATAAATAATTTAAACAGTGGTATCTCACAGAGTTTTGATATCAATAATGCAAAAACAATTGTTAAAACACTAACTCCTTGGTTTCAAGAAGAAAATAACGATATTGCAAATGCATTAGAACAATTTGTAGGTGTTGAACAGAATTGGCAAGAATGTTTTGATGAATTTTATACTTTTGAAATTACTAATTATCTTAAAAACATTAAAATTCTGTTCAATGACAATCGTTTAAGAGTAAAAAACAATAAGTTTGAGATATACTCATTAAAAGAAAAACCCAAGTATAAAAATAAGAAATCTTTAGTTGAGTACGTTTTTGAAGCGAACCAAGAAGATCCATATATTTCTTATATGCTTGAAAATTTATCAAAAAAACAAATCAAAATATATAATGCATTTATAGAACAACATTATAACGATAATAATAAAAATTATTTTTCTGAATTTACCACATCAGAAATTCATTCTACAATTGGTACATTAAAAGTCCTTGGGCTTTTATATATTTTACCAAACGTAGAAGATTCTATAGAAAAATATTTTCCGTATACAAGTTTATTAAAAGTCGAAGAGGATAACGATGAAACAAATATCAGAAATCTTCATTAAAAGTTTTAAATGTTTAAATTGCTTTAGTCTAGATCTGAATAAAAAATGTGTATCAGATTCAACTTGTAATATAAACTTATTAATTGGTAAAAATGGAGCAGGGAAAAGTACATTCCTAGATGCTCTATATGAAATTGCTATAAATACAAATAATCCCGATAAAATTTTTAGGCATTATATAAAGGATTTTGACGGAGAAATGATATGTGGAAATTGTTCTCCAGAAAACCATGAAAATATTGAGGCAAAAATTCCAGATAATTCTTTGTGGAAAAAAGTTATTAGGTTTTATACGGGGAATTCTAACAGAAATATAGAATATACAAATGAAGTAACTTCTGATTATATGTCATTTGCTAGAGACGAAGTTAAGTTTGTATTAAGTGCCTTATTTTTATCTGGGGCATGGAATAATGCTGAAAATAAAGAGGTAATAAAGGATTTTAAAAATATAATATTTGGTGAAGGAATAACTATTGAACCCTATCAAATGTGGATAGATGTTGCTAATTATGATAAAGATTCTTTCGAAATTAAAAAAGATAATTGGATTTCAAAAGATATAAAAGGTTTGACAAGACTTTACATAAAAATACCTGATATTAAAGATACTCAATCTTCATTTTCTATTCTAAACACGTTACTTAATGCACATTATGCAGAAACGAATGATGAAGGAGTTTTAATTACACCTAATACAATTATAGATACCGGATTCTTATATAAAAAAGAAAATTGTAATGGCAATGATAATTTATACATAGATGAAAGCTTATCAGATGGTGAATTAGGTTTAATTAGACGTTTTTCATTAATTCTGTTAATGAAAGAATTAAAAGGAGAAGATAATCGTTCATTATTATTAATGGATGAACCAGAGACACATTTTAATGAGAATTGGAAACGTCATTTTATTTATTTGATTAATGAAGCTTTAAAGGATACTTATCATGACGTTTATATTGCAACACACTCTGCTATGTTAATAACAGATGTAAAAAGAGATGAACTATATCGTTTTGAATTTGTTAATGACAAAATAAAATCATATCCGGTAAGTATTAATACATATGGCGCAAATGTTATTGATATTGGACAAGCATTATTCGACTTAGAGGCTGATATTGGTGAACGATCTAAAAAAGAAATAGAAGAAGCCATAGACAACAATGACAAAACAACACTTAAAAAGTTATTAAAACAAGTTGGTCCAGGGGAATGGCGTTGGAAAATCAGAACGAAATTAAATGAAATACAAAAATATTCTAACAGGAATTAATAAATGACTGATAGCGCAGAAAACACAATTAAAAACTATGCAAATGAAATAATTGAAGGTTTTAAGACCTCTAAATATAAAGATAAACTTGCAGCAATTTCTGATTATAAAAAAGATTGTAAAAATTTTTATAAATTGCCGCAACATTTTACTTTTAATGTAAAAACCTCAAAGGCACATAAAGAATTAGCTAAAAGGTTGGTTAACGGATATGACAATTTACGCGCAGATATAAAAAAACAATTTAAAAAAGAATTCTTTAAAAATGTTGAAAAAAGGTGCCCATTTTGTGGACAATTATTAGAATCTTCTGGAAAAACTACTTCTGATGTCCCAACTGCAGATTTAGACCATTTTTTCCCAAAATATGAATATCCACAATTTGCATTGTTGCCTGAGAATTTAATTCCTACATGTATTGAATGTAATAGAATTGAAAAACATACAAAATATATTACACCGGAAATATTTAAATTAGCATTATCAGATTTAAAATTATTAGAGAATTTTCAAAAACACCCAAAATCCCATTTTAAAATTTATTCTAATTTAAATATTTCTCTTGATGGTACAAATGTATTCAAAAATGAGAGTGAAAATGTAATAAAATTAGCAAAATTATATGGATTAGAAGAAAGATATAATAATATAATTTCTAAATCATATAAGATTTTATTAAATATTATACGTCATTCTAGAATTTGTTCTCCTGAGTCACTAGAAAGTTTATTAGAAAATATAGCTTCAAGTAACTGGTATGAAAATAATGATGGATTTTCCTTGAATAATAGTCCTCAAATTTGGCAGGAATTTATCGATAGTATTTTATATGATGAATGTAAACTAAAAGCCCTATGGGACGAAATTAAAAACACACAACAGTTGATATGATATAAGCTTGACTTTTCCTTTGGAAGGAGTGATGAATACGACACGATAAAGGAGGTCGTATGGAAAAAGTCGGATTGAATATCACTCCAAAAGAGTTTAAGCAATTAAGCAAGTGGTCTGAGAATATTTATAACACAGCGGTTGTTATTGATTACTTTGTAGCTAATCAGCCGGAGATTGAAGAATGCTATAATTTGGCGCCGGTAATTAAGCACTTACGAAACGATGCAGATGTTTTGAATGCATTCTTTATAGATCACGAAAAAGATGTTGAAAATTTAAATGCCGTTTAAAAGGTGTTTAAAAGCCGTTTAAATCATGTTCAAAAAATTATTATGTCCAAATGATACGATTTTAGACACATATACTTGATGTTTCCCGCTAAAAGCGTGATGAATGGTGTAGCTTGAAAGGAGCATACTATGATTGAAATTGGCAAAAAGTACAGATTAAAAAAGCTAAAAGGCTGGTTTGAAAAAGATAGCGAAGAATTCACGGTTATTTGCTTTGGTGAGCCAAATATTGTTGGCTGCGTTGCACCCGATGGTGAAAGATATGTATTTGATAAATATTTTTTGATAGATCCTGATAAGCCGGACGAGATATACGCGGATATTAAAATAACGGAAGGATAAACTATGATTGAAAAAGATTATAAATTATATGGAACAAAGATTTTAAACTTAAAAACTCAAGAAATCGGATTGCTGATTTGCTTATGGGAAAACAAATATGCCGATAAAACTGTAGATTTTGCAACTTGTGTTGATAAAAACGGCAAACGATACAATATTGAACTTGATAATATAAGAGGGTTTGAGGATGATTTTGAAAAATAAGCCATATGAAAATGTAAAATGTTCATAATTTTGATTAGACAAAAAATCGATATTTAATATATTATTTTACAAAAATTCATATAATAAGATTATTACTTGACTTATTTTCTAATTTATGCAAAAATTGCCATGTTGAAAATTTAAAAGGGAGAGGCTAGACTCTATGCTTAACATTATAACAGAAACAATTGATCCTGAATTCAAAAAACTTGTAGCAAAATCCTTTAATGTTGCAGGTTTTATTGACAGCATAAAACGCGAATGGGACATTGATAAATACAACAATGGGGCAAAAATTTTCGAATGGATACTTCGCTACGAGAATATACATAAAATTGAAGACTATATCGATAGCATAAAGTCATATACTATAACAAGTGGTGGCTGGAACTTACCATTACTAATTGACAATAATTCTAAAATAGCATTTATTTTTATGAAGGAAGCTAACCTAAATCAAAAACGAAAAGAGTTAAACTCTCCGAATAAAAAATATCAAAATAGTCAAACTTGGAGACCACCACATTATGTTGTTAGACTTTCAAAATTAAATAAAGATATAGCAAATCAATTAACATTGGATATTGAGGAAAATCAGACCGCTTACGAGATTTTAAAGTCTATATGTCCTGAAATAGACGAAAATGATGTCCCTGATGATTTGAAATTAATGACTGTAACCTTCAGAAGCATGGGAGATGAATTAGTAAAAATTACCGGAGGATTTTATGATAAAAATCTTATGGAAATATACACTGAAGACTGGAGCCAATATATTACCAATGATTATTCTACACTATTAGATACAAGATTTAATAAAGATAAGATTGATGAAATAAATAGCAAGATTGCTGATATAGAAAGCTCAAAAGACGACTTGACTGAGTTTATAGATGACGAAGATGAACAAAATAATGAGAATGAAGAAAATAAATAATTATGAATGCACAAGAAAAATTTAATGGTCTGAGATTAAAGACCGCTCGTTTATACCGAGGGAAGACTCTTGATGAACTTGCAAAAGACATAAATGTAACTAAACAAGCAATTTCTCAGTACGAAAATTCTGATACAATTCCAGAATCAAGTAAATTATTTAGCTTAATAAATGTACTCAGGTTTCCAAGAGAGTACTTTTTTCAAGAAGATACTGTTTCTTCCGAAACCCAAACAACATATTTTAGGTCATTGTTAGGTACGCATAAAAAAGATAGAATAGCACAAATTAAAAAAGGAGAATATATCGCTCTTTTGTATGATTTTTTATCTGAATATATACGATTTCCACAATATAACATACCTGCAATAGAATTACCTGATAACGAGTCAAATATTGATTTTGACAATATTGCAAAAATGATTAGAGAATATTGGGATTTAGGAAATGAACCAGTAAAAGATTTGGTTTATCAACTTGAAAAATCTGGTATCATTTTGACTAGTCTTACAGCAACAAGCAAGGATATTGATGCCTATAGTCAAAAATTAAAAACAGAAAATGGAAATAAATATTTAATTATATTAACAACGAATAAAGAAAAGCGAGTAAGACGCCAATTTAGTTGTGCTCACGAACTAGGTCATATTATTTTGCATAACTGGAATGAAGATTTAGAATCAGTATCAAAAGCTACATTTACTGAAATTGAAAATCAAGCAAACAAATTTGCTTCTGCATTTTTGCTACCTAAAGATTCTTTTGGCTTAGAGGTCGCCAAGCATCCATTAGCTTTAGACTATTACATAGAATTAAAGTTAAAATGGAATGTATCCATTGCGGCAATGATTATTAGGGCTAGAGATTTGGAAATTATTTCATATAATCAATATCAGAATTTAATGAGAAAATATGCTTATAAAGGGTGGAAAACTTGTGAACCGTTTGATAACGAACTAAAAACATCAAATCCAACACTCTTAAAAAGCGCAACAAAAAAAATATTAGAAAGAAAAAAATGGGATGGACCTACTTTTATAGATATGTTTTCAAAAAAATACAATATTTGTTTACCAAAAGATGAAATAGAAGAGCTTCTAAATTTAGAAAAAGACACTTTAAAGTTTAATGAACAAGCAGAGGTTATTGAATTGCCTTTTAAAAATTGATTTAAATAAGTATAAATTAGGCTAAATTAATTTGCCTGTTTATCCAATTCATGATTACGGAAACAAGATATTCTTGTTCGGTTTGGGTTAGTTCTCTATGTTGGGGAAATTTGTGCCATTTTTCAATACACCCACGGCAGCAAGTTGCGGTTGCGTGTTGAGCGATAAAAACAGGATGCCCTCGCATTGGGGTTTGTTTGCCGTCGTTCACAGGTTCTGCCGGAGCAACTCTATCCCGAATAAAATCGCAGGCATGAGAATAAATTGTATCAAGCCCTTTGTCCTTGATATATTCAAGCTCTTTTGCCCGAAGTTTAAATCTGCTCCTAAATTTTGATTTTGCTAATCTGTCTAAAATATCCATTTATGCTATTTCTTACCTTCTCTGCCTAAAATTGGTTTATTTTTTTGCCAAAGACGATCCTCATATAATTGCATATTATTAAAATCCACTACTTCATATATTTCAATTTCTATTTCTTTATTTTTCCACCATTCACTCAAGTGTAATGCATATGTGGATTTTGAAGTAATGCCGATATGCTGTTTTAGTCTATCTCGGAGCTTTTTAGAACTTCCTACATATAAACATTTACTTTGATTTGAATTGTTATATATTTTTTTACAATTTATTCTAAACATTCCAAATCCATCAGCCTTTAATTTCTTTTTTGCAGCTTCAATTTCTTCTATATTTATAGTTTCGTTTGTCCTAATAATATAAATCATAGGAATATTATTTTTAACAGTTTTAAGTACCTTGATATTCTCGGATTCATTAGAAGTGTTTATTTTAAGAGTACTGATATATTTTACATTTATATGACTTTTTATGATTTGTAGCTCATTAATATATTTTTCAACCAATATTTTTAATTCATTATTAATTTCTGTTTGTACCATAATTTATCCATTTAATTTTTGTTGTAACCAAATTCTCTACTCTTAAATATTTCTTTCCACCAAGACTCACGGCTAAGGATAATATCATCATCAACTTTTGCATTGTAATTTTCTAAAATTGAATATTGGAAATATTTTTTTACATAATCAAAACCTTCTTTTTTAACTAATTCTATTAATCCAATATTACCTCCATGTCCATTAGAAACATAGTTTTTCCACCTTTGTAATAACATTCCGTGTTCAGATGTCGCTGAGCCAACATATAATTTTCCTGTATGGGTATCCGTTATTAAATAAACTGCTTTTTGGTTTTCTAATGCAGCAATCCAATCTCTTTTGTTTCTATCAATTATTGTTTTTAATTGCGAATATGATAAACGAACCTTGTCGTACCCCGGAAAATCTTCCCCATCAAACAGTGTCGGCAAAATTTGTATAACAATAAGTTTATCCTTTATACTCTTATAATGTCTTAATTGTGTTTGGTGAGATTTGTGGTATTTTACTATAACTCTTCCAAAAAATTGTTCATACTCTTTTAGTTCTTTACCTTCGTAATTAATGTTATTTAAAACGTTTAGTTCCTTTGTAACCTTTTTAATTGTTGTTAAAAGCCAAGTCTCATTTGATAATTTCAAAAAACAAACTGCAATATCACCAACATCAAAATATCTCATTTTATTTCGCCAAAATAACCATTGGTTATTTATTTCATCCGGATTAGCTTTATATAAGTCCATTGGATCAGAAAATCCATTATGCTGATTAAATTTAATTTTTATAGGACTAGTTGTTTCTTTTTCTAGTATATGCAATAAATCTTCTAACAAAATCTCTTTCATACTCACCATTCCTCTTTTTAATTATTATATCAAATTATTTGTTATTACATAAATATGTTAATAATTTTATATTTCAGAAACGGACATAATCACTTAATACTTAATTTTTTATTAACAAATAAACATTTGATAATATTTTCGTTTATAATAGCAGTATTAAAAATAGAAAGAGGTCGAAATTCGCATGAAAAAAGGAATGTTTATATTTTTAGCAATATGGTTTTTCATAATTTTTGCGACATTATTACTTTATTGCATATTTAACTGGCAGGAAGTAATAATTTTTAAGCCTTTCAGCGGAAACTCTGCAATGTTATGTATGCTAATTTTATGGACGTTTATACCTTTTTTAGCAAAATTTAAATTTGGAGATTTTGAATGGGAGATAAATAATCCGCTATATGCAAATATGGAACAAGCAAAACAAAATTTAGATGAAGCCGCCAATAAAGCTCAAAACATAAACATTGATTTTAATATCCAAAATAAATATAACGAAGAATTGAATACTATTATGAAGAAGAAGGGAGGCAAAAATGTTTAGTTATAGCCAACCTCATTCTGCTTATAGTTATATGCAGAGAAGAAACGAAAGTTCTAACTTGTTAGCTGATGCTGCACAAAAGGGAATAGCGCTGCTTAATAAACAAATAGATTATCAACTTTTAAATGCTTTTCAAAATTATATTATTTCTGTTTTAAATATCGTTTCACAAAAAATGGGAATTGATTATATTTCTTTTTATAATCAATTTAATTTGTCAATCAGTAATTTATTACCCTATGACCAAGTAAAAAGAACGATTGAATTCATTTTAAATATCGCAAAAAGCATATAGTGTTATAGATGAAATTGTCAAAAGTTGATAAAAATACATCATAATAAAACTTTGATGTTGTTTTATGATTAGATAATATATTATCTATATATTGACATTTTTGAT
>OCVV011358444.1_pt1 | contig 17087 bp, 7 predicted proteins | sample 1539721 | NCBI WGS metagenome assembly OCVV01 (sample SAMN02144230, study PRJEB22623) | gut metagenome | biome: sheep rumen | host: Ovis aries | place: New Zealand | reverse complement strand
ACGGCGAGCCGCCGGTGGTGGTCAACTACTTCTACCACGAAGAGATAATACCCTCGGCCCGCAAAGAGCAGCTGCGCCAGACCCGCATCTGCTGCTGAGTATCAATTATTAATTAGCCAATGGAACCGAACAAGATAGACCTTTATATCCGTGAGGCCAACGACTATGCGCGCGATATTGGGGCACCGACATGGCATCCGCACGTGTCGGTCATACACTACGACGAGGTGGGCGAGATACGGCACTCGCTGAACCGGTACGATGTCTTTGGGCTATTCCTGCAGCGCGAGTTCCCGGAAAACCTCGTCTATGGCATAGGCCGCTACCACGAGGCCAGTGGATCGCTGCTCGCACTCGCGCCAGGGCAGATTGGCGGCCTGCGCGACGACGGCTCACGGCGGCAATACCACGGCTGGGCGATGCTGTTCGACGCCCACTTCATTCACGGCACCGAGATAGAGCGCCGGATGGCCAATTACCATTTCTTCTCCTACAACGCCAACGAGGCCCTATTCCTGACCGCCGGAGAGAAGGAGGTGCTGACTGGGCTGATGGCCAATGTGCGCGAGGAGCTGAAGACTCAAACCAACGCCGAAGGCCAGAACGACATTATCCGCGACTACATACTACTGATACTCGACTACTGCCGTCGCTTCTACAGCCGACAGTTCAAGGAGATAGCCACCTCGGGCGGCGACATACTCAGCCGTTTCCAGCAGGTGCTCATCGACTACTACGCCCAAGGGAAACAGATGCAGGAAGGGATTCCCTCCGTGAAACAGTGCGCTAACGAGTTGTGCCTCTCGCCGGGCTATTTCGGCGACCTTGTGCGCGAAGCCCTTGGGGAAAGTCCCAAAGACTATATCCGCAGTTTTGTCGTGATGCGTGCCAAAAGCCTATTGCTCAGCGGTATGGGGGTGGCACAGGTGTCCGACCAGCTGGGCTTTGAGTATCCCAACCATTTCACACGCCTGTTCAAGCAGGCTACAGGATTGACACCCAGCCAATTCTACGCCTCGCAAAAGCGATAAAAAAAAGAATCCGTGTTTTGGGTAATTTTATCCGCAATCCGTATAACCGCGTTGCGGATTTTCCGTCGTACTTTTGCAAAAAAAATTCAGAGAAGATGGTATATCCAAACATAAAATATATACTATTGGCAATCATAATGTTGCTATCCTCATCCTGCACAAAGGACGAGGCATTGTCGCAAGTGACACTCTCGGAAATGCAACTCAATATAACAATCGACGGCTTGACATTGCCTGTCAGCCTGGTGGACAACAAGGCTACGCAAGCACTCATATCCGCATTGAACGAGGCCCCAATTACATACGAGGCCGACGATTATGGCGGATTTGAGAAAGTGGGTGCTCTGGGCCAAACGCTGCCAACGAGCAACCAGTACCTCACTACCGAGGCGGGCGACGTGGTGCTATATAATGGCAACCAGATAGTGCTGTTCTACGGTTCAAACTCTTGGAACTACACCTTTCTGGGGCGCATACAGTATTCTACTTTCGACGAGTTGAAATCATTCCTGCAAGCCGGACAGGGACGCATCAGCGTGACGCTGTCGTCCGATGAAACACCTGACAATACGAATTAAACAATAGATTAAAACAATGAAAAAGAACTTATTGGCGGTCATGCTGCTCGGCGCGGTGCTGGCGGCGTGCAATCAGAAGACAACGAACGAAAAAGAAGAAATGAATATGAAGACAATGGAACTGACACAGGAGTGGGACAAGGTGTTCCCGCTGAGCGACAAGGTGAACCACCGCAAGGTGACGTTCGAGACACAGTACGGGCTGACGCTGGCCGCGGACCTTTATACGCCCAAGGACGGGCAGGGCAAGCTGGCGGCCATCGCCGTGAGCGGCCCCTTCGGGGCCACCAAAGAGCAGAGCAGCGGCCTCTACGCCATGCGGATGGCGGAGCGCGGCTTTGTGGCGCTGGCCTTCGACCCCTCGTACACCGGCGAGAGCAGCGGCGAGCCGCGCCGCACGGCGTCGCCCGACATCAACACCGAGGACTTTATGGCCGCCGTCGACTACCTGGCGAAGCAGGAGAATGTGGATGCGGAGCGCATAGGCATTATAGGCATCTGCGGCTGGGGCGGCATAGCCCTCAACGCCGCGGCGGCCGACCCGCGCATCAAGGCCACCGTGGCGAGCACGATGTACGACATGACGCGCGTCGGCGGCAACGGCTACTTCGACGCGGGCGACAACGAGGCCGACCGCCATGCGGCGCGCGAGGCCTTGGCCAAGCAACGGTTGGCAGACCCGATGGCGATGGCTGGCGGTGTGGTGGACCCCGTGCCCGACGACGCGCCGCAGTTCGTGAAGGACTACCACGCCTACTACAAGACCCCGCGCGGCTACCACGCCCGCAGCGGCAACAGCAATGACGGCTGGCGCACCATCGGCACCCAGGCCTACAGCAACAGCCGCTTCCTCTACTATATCAACGAGATACGTTCGGCTGTGCTCGTGATGCACGGCGAGAAGGCCCACAGCCGCTACTTCGGCGAGGCCGCCTACCACTATATGGTGGAGGGTAGGGCAGAGGGCTACAACTTTGTGGGCAAGCCGAATCCCAACCCCGGGAACAAGCAGCTGCTCATCATACCCGGCGCCACCCACTGCGACCTCTACGACGGCGGCACGGAGGGCTACATACCCTGGGACACGCTGGCGGAGTTCTTCACCAAAAACATGAAATAATATGAAGAAAGTAGTCGTTATATCAACCAGTCTCCGTCCCGGCTCGAACAGCCACGCTTTGGCGGAGCAGTTCGCCGAAGGTGCGAAGGCAGCGGGGCATCAGGTGGAGCTCGTGTCGCTGCGCGGCAAGGACATAAAATTCTGCGTCGGATGCCTTTCGTGCCAAAAGACGGGTGCCTGCATCTTCAAGGACGATGTGCCCGCCATCATGGAGAGAGTGCTGGGGGCCGACGTGGTCTGCTGGGCCACGCCCATATACTACTACGAGATGAGCGGCCAGATGAAGACCCTCATCGACCGCATGAACGCCATGTACCCCAAGGACTACCGCTTCCGCGACGTCTACCTGCTGACCACCGCCGCCGAGGACGACGCCAAGGTCCCCGAGCGCGCCGAGAGCGGCCTGCAGGGCTGGGTAGACTGCTTCGGCAAGTCGGCGCTCCGAGGGCACCTCTTCTGCGGCGGTGTGGGAGGGCCGAACGAGATAGCCGGAAATGCCAAATTGCGAGAAGCTTACGAGATGGGGAGGGCGGTGTGAGCCGCCGCTGAAGGCGACCGGAGATGGTCGCTTTCGGCGTTCATAGGATAGGCGTGATGAGGGGGTGACTCCCACCTAACTCCCACCTAACTCCCACCTAACTCCCACCTAACTCCCACCTAACTCCCACGAGACCCCAGAGAGGCCCCAGAGAAGGGGTAGAGAGACCCCAGAGAGGGGGTAGAGGGACCCCAGAGAGGCCCCAGAGAGGCCCCAGAGTGGCTCCGGGGTGATACTGTGACATAACTCGTTCATGTGGAGCAAGGGTATTCGAAAGGGGTGTGCGGCCTCGAGGGTGTGCGGGATGAGCCCCGTCAATGGCCGCTTAGCTATTGAGGTTCACGTGGAACGATAATTTTTTTGTCATATAAAATAATTGTCGTATCTTTGCCGCAAATTTTGCAGTAAAGATATGCTGACGCTTGTAAAGAATATCAAGGAGCTGGTGCAGGTGGAGACCGGCCGGCAGAGATTGCGCGTTCAAGGCGGCGAGATGGCGCAGATGGAGACCGTGAAGGATGCCTACCTGCTTGTAGAAGACGGGAAAATCAAGGCCTTTGGCCCCATGAGCCACTGCCCCGAAAACGCCGACCGTGAGGTTGATGCCACTGGTCGCCTGGTGCTGCCCACTTTCTGCGACTCGCACACGCACCTCGTCTATGCCAACTCGCGCGAACACGAGTTCGTGGACAAGATCCGCGGCCTTTCGTACGAGGAAATCGCGAAGAGGGGAGGGGGCATCCTCAACTCCGCCAAGGCTACGGCGGCGGCCTCTGAGCAGGAACTCTACGATATGGCCTGCCTGCGCCTCGAAGAGGCTATGCGCCTCGGCACCGGTGCCATAGAAATCAAGAGCGGCTACGGCCTCTCGACGGAGAGCGAGTTGAAGCTGCTCCGCGTAATACGACGTCTAAAGGAGAATTCGCCGCTGACCATCAAGTCCAACTTCCTCGGCGCCCATGGCATCCCGATGGAGTATCGCGGTCATCAGGAGGACTATGTCGACCTTGTTATCAACGAGATGATACCGCGTGTGGCTGACGAAGGGCTGGCTGATTTCATCGATGTGTTCTGCGACAAGGGCTTCTTCACCGTCGACGACACGGCGCGCATCCTTGAGGCCGGCATCAAGCACGGCATGCGGCCTAAGATACACGCCAACGAGATGGCTGTCTCGGGCGGCGTGCAGGTGGGTGTGAAGTATGGCGCCATCTCCGTAGACCACCTGGAGCAGATGGGCGACGCCGAGATAGAGTGCTTGAAGGACTCTGACACCATGCCCACCATTCTTCCCGGATGCGCCTTCTTCCTGGGTCTGCCCCTCTCGCCGGCACGCCGTATGATAGAGGCTGGGCTGCCGGTGGCCATGGCGTCGGACTACAACCCCGGGACATCGCCATCGTGCAATATGCAGCTCATTCTCTCTATGGCCTGCATCCGCTATCGCTTGACGCCCGAGGAGGCCGTCAACGCCACCACCCTCAACACGGCCTACGCCATGGGCGTGAGCGACCGCGTGGGTACCATCGCTGTCGGCAAACAGGCCAACTTCTACATTACAAAGCCGATACCAAGCTACGAGTATATGCCATACGCATACGGCGAGAACAAGGTGGAGCGCGTCTTCCTGAATGGCAAGGAGGTTTGAACGTCTGGCACCCGCTGGGTCTGCCCGCGCGACAATCCAAGGGATTATGATCAAAGCAGAGAAAATAAACAAGAGCTATGGTGCGCTGCATGTGCTGCGTGACATCTCGCTGACCATCGGACAGGGCGAGGTGGTGAGCATAGTGGGTGCCAGCGGAGCCGGAAAAACCACGCTGTTGCAGATACTTGGCACTCTGGACCGCCCTGACAGCGGCAGCGTCGTCTATGGTGATACCGACGTCACACGTTTGAAAGAGAAGGAGCTCGCCGCTTTCCGTAACCGGCAGATAGGCTTTGTCTTCCAGTCGCATCAGCTGCTGCCAGAATTCACGGCTGTCGAAAATGTGATGATACCGGCGCTGATAAAGGGCGACTCTCATGACGACGCCCACAGCAGGGCCATGCAGCTGCTCGAACGGTTGCACCTGTTGGACCGTGCTGTTCACAAGCCAGCCGCTATGAGCGGTGGCGAATGTCAGCGTGTGGCGGTGGCGAGAGCGTTGGTGAACAACCCTATGGTGGTCCTTGCCGATGAGCCGAGCGGCAATCTGGACAGTCAGCATGCACGCGAGTTGCATAACCTCTTTTTCGAGCTCCGGAAGGAATTGGGGCAAACCTTTGTCATCGTAACCCACAATACGGAACTGGCCGACATGGCCGACAGAAAGATAACCATCGTGGATGGTGCGGCGGACCTGTCGAACATCCCCTAACAATAACACATCGAAATCATGAATAAACAACAGATAGTATATGGCCTAAGACCAGTAATAGAAGTCATTGGCAGCGGTCGCCAGGTGGAACGGGTATTCATACAGAACGGACTCAATAGTTCCCTCCTGAACGAGTTGCGGACCAAGTTGCACGAGCGGGATGTTCCGTTCCAGTACGTGCCGGTCGAGAAACTCAATAAGATGACCAGCGGCAACCATCAAGGTGTGGTGGCCACAATAGCGGCTGTCGAATACCGTAGTTTCATGCAGCTGATGGACGACCTTCAAGGGCAGGACGCACAGGCGGCGCCACTGATAGTCATGTTGGACCATATCACCGATGTGCGTAACATGGGTGCCATAGGTCGTACAGCGGAGTGTACGGGGGTCGCGGCGCTTGTGGTGCCCGACCGTGGCTCGGCGGCCATGAACGAAGATGCTATAAAAACCAGCAGTGGTGCCCTTCTCCGTTTGCCGATTTGTCGGGAGCAAAACTTCAAAACCACAATCAACTTGGCTAAGCAATATGGCTTTCAGATTGTGGCGTCGACAGAGAAAGGAGCCATGCATTACCGCGAAGTCGACTTCCGTCAGCCTACGCTCCTAATCTTGGGCAACGAGGAGACGGGTATCAGTCCTGAACTGTTGAGAATGAGCGATATCAAGGCAAAACTGCCAATTGTCGGCGAGGTGGCGTCTCTTAACGTCAGTGTAGCTGCAGGAGTTATGATGTACGAGGCTCTCGAGCAAAGGTTGGGTAAGGCTTAAGAGGACGCTGGTTATTAGTCCTTTGTGGATTATTTAGTTTTTTTTATATAAAAATGGACGTCAGGTCCATTTTTTTGTGTAAATTTGTATCGGCAAAAATATGCCCCTAAAGGGGGTGTTGTGCCGATATGAATGATTTTAACATACTGAAAATAAAAGACTAATAAAAACGAAATATGAAGAAGAAGTTTTTATTCTTTGGAGCGATTTTTGTGTTTTTCGGCATTTGTGCCCGTGCTCAGGTGTACGACATGTATTATCAGGGCTTCGAAAGCAGTGATGCGGCGAACTATACCACATCGCCGACCGGGAACACAACAATAGCGACAGACCTGGTGAAGAGCGGAAGTGGTGCGATAAAGATGCAGCAGTCCACGACGAGCGATGTGGAGTTCGTGACAGATATGCTGGACTTTACGCAGTATCCGAGTGCCAACTACATCAAACTCGAGTTTGATCACATTAGCAACATCGCCAGATGGTCAGGTAATTACGACGTATGTCAAATCCAATATAAGCTTGAAAGCGATGCCACATGGACCAAGGTGACGGAGACTCAGTACAACCTCCTCAACGAGTATTCCCGTGACTTTATCACCACGAAGGGTTTCAGCCGCGCCAGCTACACTGAATGGAGCCGTGCTACCTTGGATGCAGACTGCTGGAAAAGCGAACGTTTCGACTTCGAGACTCTCTTCCAAGGTACTGCTACACAAGATCGTAAGGTGCAGTTTAAGTTCGTTATACGTCGTCGCTCCGATGGCAACACTCCAGTCGCCACTCAGGCGTGGTGGATCGACAACATCCGCATCTCGGCCAGTCCGAACGAGATGGTGGATCCCATTATCTCAATGGTTTGCTATCCTGATGGTGGCAGTCATCCCAGCAGTCGTGGCGCGCGCGTGGAACTTGATGCTAGAACCAGTGTCGCGCAGGGTATCTGCAGCGATTCGGTCTACATTGTCTACACCGTTGGATGTGATAGCACTCCAATCCGTGCCACAATGACTCCGATGGGCATAGTGACCGACCATGCCAACAAAACATGGCGTCGTTTCGGCTTCCGCATCCCCTTCTATGGCTATGACACTACGATGCGCTTCTATTGCGTTGTGATGGATTCTACGACCAACTTTAACAAGATTACATATCCTCAGGCGGCCAATTCATGGGTCGAATACCACTGTGTCCGCGGTGTGGAGCAGCCGGGTATCCAGACAACGGGCTTCGTCGGAACAAGCAACTACGAGTGGGTTCCGTTCCCCAAATATGCCGACAATATGAGTGAGTGGGTCTTCGATTCTGCCCTCATGGCCCAAGCAGGCTACGGCCCGGGAGCCATCACCGACTTGAGGTTCACTGTTGGCACACGCTCTACCCAAGCCCAGACGCGCCCTGAGTTCCAGTTCCGCATGAGAAATATGCCGGCTAGCTATGTGGCACAGTCTGTTGGTACTGATATTCCCTGGACAAGTGGATATATGCATGTCGTCTACGATAGCACGTTGGTGCTCCCGCAAATGGAAGCAGGAACGGAGTTCACCATACACTTGGCGGATACATTCTACTACGCTGGCGGCGACCTCGTGATGCAGACTATCTACAACGGTGGGGCCACCGATCCCGTTGCCACCAGCATAAAGATGATTCCCGCCCCAACCGGCAAGCAAACGAAGGAGTACAACGGTAAGGCTGGTGCTATGAACGACAACCCATACACCAATTCCAGCAACGACTTTACCAATGCACATTCGTGGCTCCCTCGTCGCCCGGCCATCGTGATGACACAACACGCCAACAAGCCGCTGATATACGATATGGGTGTCAGTCATGTAATCTTCCCCAGTTATGAAACCCCTGTCATAGATCAGCCGTCGCATCTCGACATCATGCTAAACAACTATGGCGTGTCCACTATAAACGCCGTGAGGATTAGTTACAGCATTGACGACAGCATCAGTGACCACTTTGATTGGAACGGCAGTCTGGCAAGCGGCGATTCGGTATCCGTTACAATCAACAGTAATTTGACTCTACCTGCAGGTTTCCACTTTGTTAGGACATGGGTAGAGGATAGCCTGACGGTATCGGGGACTCTTTATCGCGACCATGAACCGTACAACGACTCCAGCTACGAGGAGTTCATTGTCTGCGATGGAAGTCTTGCCGGTGTGCGCCAGATTGGAGGTGAGAATGCCGACTACAACACCATCGAGGAACTGCTTTTCTCCCTGAGCCGCTGCGGTGTAGGCGACTCTCTGGTGGTTAAACTCAGCCCCGGTTCCTACCCACCGTTCACATTGCCCGAGATAAATGGTCATTCGGCAGAGAACTACATTGTCTTCGAGTCGCTCGATCCGGAAAACGAAGCAGTACTATATGCCGACGCCACTACGAACGCTAGTTATATAGTGGACCTCTCCGGTGCTGGCAATATTCGTTTCCGTAACGTTACCTTTGTCCGCCGCGGTGGTCTGCTGACGGGTATGGTGAACATTGGTATTGCAAGCGACAGCTGTCGCTTTGAAGGATGTCTGTTTGTGGACAGTGTCATCAATCCATCCGCTTCTGAGCGTATCCCGTCGCTGCTCAATACCAACTTTGCCGACCACATTGTCGTTGAGGGATGTACGTTTGTGGGTGGCACCATCGGTCTGAGCATTCAGGGTGAGGCTGTGACGGTCCATAGTGAAGGCAATTCCGTGATAGCTAATATATTCCGCGATCAGTACAATACAGCCCTGTACGTTCAGAACCAGACCGATGTTGTCATCGAGGGCAACGAGATGTACGATGTGATGTCCAACCAGAGCAATATCCTACAAGTTCTCGAGTGTAGCGGAATAGTGCGCGTCGTGTCGAATAAGATATACACATCGCATGGTGCCGGTGCCATCGGCGCAAGCAACCTGCATGGCACGGAGGACAACCACGTCATTATAGCCAACAACATGATTGAGTGCCGCGACGACGGTAGCTCCAACCAGCTTATGTCGCCCTTCGGCGTGGTTAGCGCTGAGTGGGCTGATGTGGTTTACAACACGGTGAGTTTGACAGCTCCCACGCGCAGTAATGTGGCCGCGGCCACCATTGGCGGCGCTGGTGGCGTGGTGATAAGCAACAGCCGTTTTATGAACAATATCGTGGCCTGCTATGACGTGACCAACTACGCGCTGAGTTATGTGCCGGGAACGCAAACATCTAATGTTGTGAGCAACAACGTGTACTATACCGCTGGCAACTCGCTCAACCGACGCCAGGGTGTGGCATACAACACTATCGAGTCCTGGCGTGAAGCCGTCGAGGAAGATTCCACTTCGGTGGTGGCCGATCCCGGATTCCTCCGTGGTTGGAAGATAGACCTTAGAACCTATAACCGGCAGATAAAAGGTGTTGGTGCACCGATAAGTGGTGTAGATGAGGATATCTATGGCACCGACCGTAACGACACGGCTACGTGTCCTGGCGCCTTCGAGTTCGAAGCCTTGTTCTACGATTTCGCAGTTGAGGCGCTAGTCAACCCTCTTCCCTCTGTGTGCGGCATGCCAGACACTGTCGAGATGGTGGTCTTGATTCGCAACCGCGGTATACATTCGCTGCCCAACACAACAGACGTACCTCTCAAGTTGGTATATCGTATCGGCAATTCTGAACTCGACACGGTAACGGTTGCCACCACAATACCTGCCGAAGACACGGTGAGCGTCGCCACAGGTGTGAAACTCCATCTGCCGGCCAACGGTCTTCTTGACTCGGTATACAACTTTGACATCTGGAGTGTGTTCGCCTCCGACCCCAACCAAACCAACGATACCAATCACTTCGTGGTCTACAGCCGCTACGAGGCTGGAGCTCCGGATAGTGTGATTTACCCTATCAGCTATATGGATTCGGCTACCATAACGGTCACAGAAGGTGTCGACCAGTGGAGCGTGTATGGCAATGATGCGGCTCCGAAAGCGCCGTCCAATGTCTATTGGTACTACAACAGCGATGATTCGGAACCGTTCCATGTGGGACCTACTCTCACCACGACTACACTCCGTAACGACACGGTCTTCTATGTCAAGCAACACCGCGAACTCCCAATTGTGCGTATAACTCAGGTGATGATAAAGGGGTCCAATGCCACGGGTGTGACACCTTCTCCGGATTGGATGGGCGGCAACACGCAGGTGGCTGTCCAGCTCACCAATATTGGTGACGATACCGCTTATATGCTGGGCGATACACTGCGTTCGGTCTCCACGGCTACCAGCGCCAATAACAAGATCGCCAAGTTTGGCGATATTCGGCTCGCTCCAGGACAGTCAATTGTGGTGCAGTTCAACTCTGGTACTTCCAATGAGCATACGGTCTACACTGGCAATAATACACGTATCACGCCGGCCATTACGTCCAATGTCGGCTTTGTATATCGTCACGACGGTGTCACAGTCGATGCTGTTTCATTCAATGACCTGGTCACAGCTAACAACTGGACAAACCAGTCTGTACCAGCCTATGTGTGGAGTGGTTCTGGAATCTCGGTGGCCTCTACGACGTGTGGAGGTGTTGTGCGTACGGCGTTCAACGGCGAAGCCGACGACTGGCTGCAAGTCTCTGACGACAACCCCTTGTTCATGAATACTATCAACCCCGCTTGGATACGCTACGAAGACAATGGATGTCCTGGTGAGGTTGGAGTTGTCATGGTTACCATTTCCAACGCTCCCACTGCCGACGTCGATGTGTCAATGTATGGCGAAATGCCTCAGGGATGCCGTCTTGGGCAGGAGCCTGTGACCGTGCGTGTTAGAAACTACGGCAGCGAGGCAATTTCCGGTTTGCAGCTTAACTATACGCTCGGTGGAGTTGATACGGTTCGCGAAACCCTATCTGTCGACATGCCTGCGTCCGGCGATAGCATCTACACCTTCCTGCAACCGGTCAATCTGTCCTTCGACCGTGACTCCACGGTTACGCTCTTGGTTTGGGCAACGCCAATAGCACAGGATCCATATTCCAGTAACGACACCGCATCGGTCAGCATACTCTCACTCTATACTTCGGTAGCACCAGCATACGCCGACAGCATAACGGCTGACTATGGCACCTCTACGACCTTGACTATGGCGCCTGTTCCCAACCACATACCTGTGTGGTACGACTATGACCTTAACCCGGTGGACACAGGTTCCACTTTTACCACTGATGTACTTTATTACGAAGCTTCACTCGGTGTCAGTTATATTGTCACCACGCCCAACAACGTATCTGTTGGAGACGAGAGTAAACTCAACCAAAAGACTAACTACCCTTCACCCTACCAACCCAATAACAAGAATGCCAAGCAGCAGTATATTTACACTGCTGCCGAGTTGCTGGCCCAGGGTATGGATGCAGGTTATATAAGTGCTGTCGGCTTCTATCTCGACAGTATATATTCGGCTGTAACATCTGTCTCCGGACACAGAGATACAACTCATAGGGACACCCTGCTTTTCAAACACTATGCAATATCCATCGGTTATTCTGACGCTCCCACATTTGCTAATAAGTACGCATGGAAAACCCCGGATGTATACTTCGAGCGCGACTCTATGCTTCTGCTTCGTAATCAGTCACACGGCTGGGTCATGCACCAACTTGATAACAACTTCTACTGGGATGGTGTCTCCGACATTGTGGTGCAGGTGGCATACAGTCTGCCCGCCAAGTACTCTAGTGGCCTTACCACTCGTTATTCGTCGGTATCTAACACGGCTCTCTACAAGGGTGACGACAATGATACCCTCATTTCCGAGTTTACGGGTCAGGGTACGTTGAGCAGTAACCGCCCCAACATCATGCTTGCTTGCGATATTCTCGGATGTAATGGTCCCGTCAAACTAATTAAGATTGGCTTGGTTGGTGTCCCGGCAGCCGATGCCAGTATTTCGTGGTCTGCCGGATATGACACTGTGAGTTATGTCTCCAATGTCAATGTCACCCCCAAAGTCTCTGTCCGTAACCTTGGTAGCAACGACATCGATACTGTGAGTTTGCATTATTTCATCGACGGAGATACGGTTGCTGAAACAACGGTTCATAGTGTCGACATAGCCTCTGCACAGGATACCATGCTCGCGCTTTTCAGCCGTCCGTTTGCACCCGGCCGCCACACCATTATTGCCGTTGTCGAGGTCAAGAATGACACTATCAGCAGCAACGACACCATCATGGGCGTTGTTACAGTCCGCTTCAGTGGAGGTGCATACACCATCTGTGCAGATTCCACAAATACTTTGGCCGACTTCCACTCATTCAAATCGGCAGTAGATACCCTTAACGCGGTCGGTATTGTCGGTCCTGTGGTCTTTAGGGTGGACTCTGGAGTATACAACGAAACAGTGTGGCTCGACAATGTTTGTGGTACTGGTACATATAGCATCAAGTTTATTGGTGCGTCTGATACTGTGGCCGCACGTCTTGTGGGCAATACCAGTTCAAGCGACAACTATGTCTTCCGTATGACCGGTCTTTCTGGTGTGACACTGCAGAACATCGGTATCGAGGCTCGTCCTGTCTTGACCACGGTCAAGGACGCCAATGCCTTGGTTATCGACAGTTGCTCCGACATTACCGTCGACAAATGCGAAATTAGGGTAAAAGGTACTATATATAATGTAAACGCGTCATGCTTGGTTATCAACGGAGGTTGCTCCAACCTCACTTTGACTAACAACGTCCTCGATAGCGGCTATTGTTCCATCAAGGCTACGCTCTCTGACAACCGCTATGAAAACATACTAATCAATAATAATACAATAACCAACTTCCAAAGCACAGGTATCGACCTCAACGGTGTTTCTATATTGACCGTAAACGGCAACTATATACGCACCGGTGCTAGCGATAACTCTCGCGGTATGTTGGGTATCTTCTTAACAAATGTTGACAGCACTATCTCCATCCAGAAGAACCGAGTCTACCTCCTCGACAACTTCACAGGTTCAAAACGTGGTATCCACTTTGACAATGTGACGGGCTCGAATTTGAACTGGGCTGTTGTGGCCAACAACATGGTCAGTACTAATGGCAATGGTGCCGCAGGTCTCACCACCAAGAACCCAGCCGGTATATATGTCGACGGTAACAGCCAATACTTGAATATTATATTCAATTCAGTACGTGTCAATGCAGGAACGACACAGAACGACACTCGTGCGTTCTATGCTGGTGCGGCTACTCGCAACCTGCAGGTTATTAACAACATTTTTGCGAACCTCAGTCAGTCGCATGCCTACTATGTGTCTAACGCATCCAGCGTCACTACTTCTGACTATAATGGTTATTACACCAACGGCAACACTTTGGCTTTCTGGGGCGCTGCACGTAGCAACCTCGCCAACCTCCAGTCTGCCAACCATAAGGATGAGAACTCCGTCCAGGACGAGCCTTACTTCACGGCTGTTGACGACCTCCACCTGCTCATGACCAACTTCTGTGCCCGTGCGCAGTACAGCAATGATATCATAGACGATATTGACGGTAAGATACGTCCTTATATTCCTACTCCAACTATCGGTGCTCACGAGATGGATCGTTCGACGCACAACATGACGGTTCTGCGCATTACGGAACCAGTCATGCCGACCAATCCGAGCAACCCGCCCAACATCGAGGGTGATCCCGTTCGAGTCAAGGCTACCTTCTATAACAATGGTAGTGTCACCGAGGATAATGTTTCATGGTATGCTTATATTGAGGGGCATGAGGCTGAAACACGTTCCGTAACACGTAATATCGGTCCCTTCACATCCAACCAGATGAAGACAGATACCGTGTCTATCCCCACCGTTCTTGGCCTTATCGACAGCCAGTTGGTTCGTGTGGTACTTGTGTGTGACGGCGACGAAGACAGCACCGACAACACCATGACCACCGATGTCTATCTGGCACCCGCCTTCGACCTTGAAGCGGTTAACGTCAGGTCCAGTAAGTCTGGCTGCAATGCAAAGGATGCTGTCATCTCTATCACGGTCAAGAACGTCGGCTTCAAGCGTATGCCACCAAACACGGTCATAAGCATCGGATATGATGCACAAGCTTACTATCCCAACTATAACGCCAGTCGTCCGGATTCCAATAAGCTTGATATACCGACTATGCCGCAAGGTGTCAGCGAAAGTTACACGCTCACTCAATGGCTCAACAAGCAGGCCAGTCTTACCATTGACTTCAACACCCCCGCTAACATCTACCCGACAGATACTTCGCTCAATATTAAGGTGCGCCTCACCGGATGGGTCAACTACGAATATGACATAACCAATACCAACGACCATACCGGCGCGTCTACCAATTCCTCGCCGCTAATTGATTCGTGGTATTCTCCCCGTCCTCCTCAGGGCAACGATGTCACATTCCCCTATGGTACATGGGGTGTAGTCACCGCTTCTCAAGTCAACGAGCGTCCTATCTCTTGGTTCCGCGACAGCACGCATACTGCATTCTACTCCACTTCCGGAGCCAACGCATATGCCAAGTCGTGCAACTGGACAACCACTCCTATCTACTACCACGACTCTACCTACTACCTGCAGTGCAAGAGCGACAAGGGATGCGCCAGTTATTTCTCGCCTGTCACCGTCCATGTGGGCAACCGTGTCCAGCACGATGTTGCCTGCGAGGCTGTGCTGGCTCCCCTCGGTGGCCGTGTGTATATGGAGAATGACACCGTGCGTGTTCGTATCGCCAACTACGGCACACAGAGCAAGAGCAATATTCCTATTACCTTCCAGCTCCGCAAGGGTAACGGTACCAACCCGCTTCAGACTGTCACTGAGACCTGCACTGCCAACATAGGACCGGGTCAGACCTACGTTTATACCTTCAATACTCTTGTCCAGTTTGCTTCTGCTACAACTGGCGGCAACTACCAGTTGCGTGTATGGACTGACCTCTCCAACGACCAGGTTCGCCGCAACGACACCATCCGTACCAAGAACCAACTCCGTCCGGTGGCAGCCAACAATACCGATCTCGACTACGACTTCAGGGCCCTTGCTGAGTCCACCTATCCCTCGCGTACAAACAAGGCATCCGATACTGTCGACATCATACGCTTTGCATTCAATGAGATTGATATTGACCTTCCGCCGCTCGGCCGTTCGTATACCAACTTTGGAGCTTTTGCTAATCCTGAGGTGCCTGTACTGCATGTCACGCGTGGTATGAAAGACACGGCCTATATCACAATTACCCGTCCGTCTAACCCCAACGCCGTGGAACGTGGCAAAGTCGCTGTGTATATCGACTTTAATCGTAACGGCAACTTCAACGACTCTGGTGAGTGTGTTATACCGGCCACCAACCTATATAACAACACTGTCTTTGCACAGGAAATCACAATTTCCCCCAATGCCTCGCAGGGCTACATGCGCATGTGTGTCTCTGCCACACCAAACTTGGGTAATCCCACACCCACCATCGACGGACAAGCCGGACACATGCTGAACTTCCTTCTTTTCGTCGATGAGCAGGGTCCGACTAAAGACCTCTCGTTTACGCAGATTATCGAGCCTCGCAACTACCTGATTAAGGATAACCAAGCGCGTACCATTAAGTTCCGTATGGCCAACCGTGGCCGTCAGGCTATCACTGCCGCCGAAATCTTCTACGAGTTTGCGGCTGAGGACCCTGACTCCACGGTCAGCGGAAGTTTCCAGTGGACCGGCAACTTGGCTCCAGGCACAGCCGAGAATGTCAGCCTCCCCGAACATGCCTTCTGCCTCGGAACCACCCAGGTCCGCATTTGGCACTCGCTCGAGGGCGACGTCGTGGAAAGCAACAACAGCCTCACCTACGAGTACCATCGCTTCCATACCATCACCCTGACCATGGAAGACGATTTTGACTCGCTTAACTATTGGTATGCCCCGGCTGGCTACAATGCCTATACTCGCAATTACTGGTCATGTGGTGTGCCGAGCAAGACCAAACTCAACGCCGCCCACTCTTATCCCAACGCATGGGTTACGGATCTCAACGCCAATATTACCCCCGAAGCTCGAGGCAATGTCAGCTACCTCTATAGTCCTATCATCAACATCATGCAGATCCATCCGGATACCCTCTCCTTCTACATGGCGCGCAACCTGCTGAACAAGAGTTGTGTCTACCTCGAATACTACGACTTTGCCAACCGCTGGGTCAAAGTTGAGACAGACTCCGCTACTGACCTGCCGTGGTATAACGACACCGATAAGAACGTCTTCACCAATAAGAACAACAACGACCCGCATACCTACACTAAATATTCATTCAGTACCAACTTCATATCGGGCAACTTCCAAGAGCGCTTCCAGTTCCGCATTGTCTACAGTGTACCTATGACATCGGGCAACTATGGCGAAGGTTGCGCCATCGATGACTTCTACATTGGACGTGCGCGCCGCGATGAGGACTTGGGTGTCATAGCCATCAACAAACCTGAAAATCCCAAGTACGGCGAGACCGTCTACCCGGAAGTCGTAGTGAAGAATTTCGGAAACCGTGCGGTACGTCAGGTTGTGATTGGTTACACATACAATGGTGTCAATCTGCCGCGCATTTCGTCATATAACTACGTTCTTATGCCTGACTCGACGGCCACCTTTACCCTCACCACTCCGATGGTCCTCACGAGCAGTCTGCCCGACTCCATCACTATCAATGCCTTCACCGTCA
>OCVV011273045.1_pt1 | contig 17111 bp, 6 predicted proteins | sample 1539721 | NCBI WGS metagenome assembly OCVV01 (sample SAMN02144230, study PRJEB22623) | gut metagenome | biome: sheep rumen | host: Ovis aries | place: New Zealand | reverse complement strand
TTCAATACTGTTGATGCCATTCTCCTTCAGAGCAGCAAGAACCTGGTTGATACGGCGCTCCTGACTCTCAAACTGTACTTTTCTTATCATTGTCGTATCCTCCTTTATTCTTTACGTGGGTCAATAGCCTTTACTGCACCCTGATCCTCTGTCGTACGACCGTAGGAACCGGTGTTCTTCTTCATAGCCTCATTGGCGTCCATGCCGTTCTTGATAGCCTCCATCATCTTGCCGAGGTGAACGTACTCGTAGCCGCAAACCTCATTGTTGGCGTCGAGATACATCTTCGTGATGTAACCCTCGGTCAGTTCGAGATAACGAGTACCCTTGGCAACGGTGCCGTAGAGTGTACCAGTCTGTGAACGGAGACCCTTGCCCAGGTCTTCCAGACCAGCGCCGATGGCCAGACCGCCCTCAGAGAATGCACTCTGTGTGCGTCCGTAGACAATCTGCAGGAAGAGTTCGCGCATGGCGGTGTTGATGGCATCGCAGACCAGGTCGGTGTTCAGGGCCTCGAGAATGGTCTTGCCGGGGAGGATCTCACTGGCCATAGCGGCAGAGTGAGTCATACCCGTACAACCGATCGTCTCGACGAGAGCCTCCTGAATCACGCCGTCCTTCACGTTCAGGCTCAGTTTGCAGGCACCCTGCTGAGGGGCGCACCAACCGATACCGTGGGTGTAACCAGAGATCTCTTTGATTTCCTTCACTGCTACCCACTTGCCCTCCTCGGGGATAGGTGCAGGTCCATGGTAAGCGCCTTTGCAAACGCTACACATGTTTTCTACTTCTTTAGAATAAATCATTGACAAATATTAATAAGTTGTTAAACAATTGTATTTATTTAGCCTTTCAGAACTTCATATTGTATTTGTAGCCTACAAAATTACTTGTTTTTTACGAACCCTCCAAGTCTTCTGCCGTCTATTTAGATATTATTAACATCAAAAATCGCATCAGACTCGTATCTGTTCGCCATTTTTTTGTATTTTTGCAACTCGATATGACAAATATGACGAATCAGGAAATAGACGAGAGGGTGGAGCGTGCCGTGGAGAATTTCATGGCAGGCTATGGCTGTTGCCAGAGTGTGGTGGCTGCGTTTGCCGACCTGTATGGGCTCGACGACACGCTGGCCAAGAAGATTGCTGCCGGTTTCGGCGGCGGAGTGGGCAGGATGCGCATGATGTGCGGAGCCGTCTCCGGCATCGTCATGCTCGTCGGCCTGGATTGTGGACAGACGGAGGGCAGCGACCGTGAGGGTAAGTCGGCCTGCTACAAGGTCGTACAGGACCTGCTGGAGCAGTCGAGGCAGGAGAACGGCAGTCTGATATGCGCCGAGATCCTCGGTCTGAAGGGCTATGAGAAGGCTGTCGACAGTTACCAGGCCTCGCCGCGTACGGCTGAATACTACAAGACGCGCCCTTGTGCCGCCAAGGTCGAGAGTGCTGCCCGCATCTTTGCCAACTACCTGAAAAAGGTAAAAAGGTAAATCAGTGCGTGAATTCGCGCGCGTATATATTAGGACAATCTTTTTTTATCTTACACTTCCCACACTTCTTACACCTAAAGCCAGTGCCGACAGGTGTAAGAAGTGTAAGAAGTGTGGGATGAAAATGGCATTTACCTATTATTGCGCATCCGCGCGCACGTGAGGAGTACTCCCCTCCTCATGGGAGGAGAACTCCCACCAGCAGACTCCCCTCCTCCTGGGAGGAGGACTTCCACCAGCAGACTCCCCTCCTCCTGGGAGGAGGACTCCCACCAGCAGACTCCCCTCCTCCTGGGAGGAGGGGTTAGGGGTGGAGGAGACAAAAACGGTAGTAACCTATTTTTAATAGGATGGGACATCTTTTGATTCACCCCACCCCTGACCCCTCCCCTTATAGGGGCGGGGAGTTGTAAAGAGCCTGTTTTCGGGGAATAAGAGCCTGTTTTCGGGAAAAAAGAGCCTGTTTTCGGGAAAAAAGAGCCTGTTTTCGGGAAAAAAGAGCCTGTTATTTTCAGAAAAGAGTCTCCTGTTGGCTGACAGCAGTCTTCTGACCAATCGCCTGTGTGTCCGCAAACAGCGGAGGGCGCCAAAGGAGGGCGGGAAAAGGATAATTGTTAAAATTACACTCAAAAGCAAAAAAAATTGGGAAAAGTTATATAACTTATTATTATTTTTATTATCTTTGCAACCGAATCCCGTAAAAGGGGGGACTGGCTTATTGCTGATTACTAACATTATTTATTTTTTATATATTACTTTTTTTTAAAACTTAAAGCTTATGAAGATTGCAAAACTACTCGTTTTGGGCGTGATGCTGTTAATCGGCAGTAGCGCTAAGGCTGTTGACGGCAATGTCTGGAAGACTCCGGCATTCCCGGCTAATGCTCTTCCTGAGGTGACCGAGTTCACCACTTATCAGGAAGGTCAGCCAGTGTATCTGTACAATGTTGCAACCCATTTGTTCTACACGAATGGTAACAACTGGGCTACTCGTGCAAGCCTTCTCTTTGCAACAGGTGGCGACGGAAACGGTGCCACAGCAGGTGAGGCCGTGAGAGGTATCAAGGTGGAGTTCACCCGTACTGACGCTGCTATTGAGAAAGGCGAGGGCGTGGTAGAGTTGAAGGACGACGTCAAGGGCGCCGGCACGATGATCAGTGCATTCGCTGATGCGTGGGACGGCATCTGGACTGACAACAACACGAACGCCAACCGTTTCTGGAAGGTGACTGCCAACGGTGACAGTTACCGCATCTCGAATGTGACCACCGAGCCGGACAAGTTCCTGGGATGGAACGGTAAGGACACTCGTCTGTATCTGCTCGCTGCTGATGCAGAAGGTGCCGGTATCGACTGGAAGATCGTGAGCCCCGAGGCTTATGACAAGTACATCGCTACAATCACCGACGAGCACCTGACAACCGTCAAGAACTGGCTCGCCTCTTGGAATGTCTACTATCAGGCACTCGCCCTGAAGGCTAAGATTGAGGAGGCTGAGGCTATCGGTGCTGATGTGTCGGCCCAGATCTCTGTCTACAACAATACTGAGAGCACGATGGAAGACCTGACCAAGGCTATCGCCGACGTCGAGGCTGCCATTACAGCACGTGAGGCTGAAATGGCTTCCGACAATTATGGTAATGCTACTGCAGACAAGCCCGTTGACGTGACAAGTCTGTTTATTGCTAATCCGACTTTCGTTGGAAACAAGTATGATGGTTGGTCTGGTGATACCTTCGGTGGTTACCTTCCGAAGGAGAATGCTGAGCATTACAACAAGACTTATAATACCTATCAGGAACTGAAAGACTTGAAGCCTGGTGTTTATAAGTTTAATGTTAACGCTTTCTATCGCGCTGGTGATGCAGGTCCTGCTTACACTAACTTTAAGGCTGGCAACGCTGCTTCTAAGTATGCTAAGATTTATGCTGCTACTTCTACCGACAGTCTGAGCAACAGTATCGCTTCTCCTTATACGGCAGGTCTGACGGCTGCTATGTCAACAGGTGCATGGAGCAGTGCTACTGACGATGAGACTGGTGTTACCTATTTTATTCCAAACAACATGGAGGCAGCAGACGAGTTCTTCGCCGCTGGCAATTGCACAGACAACCATGTATTCATTGGTGTAAACGACGGTAATCTGAAGGTTGGTGTACGTAAGGATTCAAACGTAGGTGCTGACTGGAGTATCTTCGACAACTTCTCTCTGACTTACTATGGTAATGGTGCTGATGCTTATCAGATGTGGATGGACGAGTTTGTTGCAAGCATCTCCAACTACACGATTCCTGAGGGTGCTGTCTATACAGAATCTTACTTTGACGCATACAACGCTCTGAAGACCAGTGGCGCCAAGGCTTCAAATATGGATGAGGCCCGCACTGTTCTGAATGTGCTGAATGACTTGCAGGACAATATTGCTCTTTGGGAAAAATATAAGGCAATTGTAGCAACTGCACTTGCTACCGCTGCTAATTCAGAACTCGATCCTGAGTATGCTGAGCCAGTTGGTGACTATGACATGGATCTGGATGACAATCTGAAGGCCCATTCTATGGACAACGCTGCACTGCAGGCTCTGATTGACGAGATTCAGGCTGCTATCGACGAGGCTATGCGTCACCCGATGGATGACGCCGACGTGACCAAATATCTGGTGAATGCAGGCTTTGAGACTGGTGATGATACAGGTTGGACAGGACGTAGTTCTATCACTGATATCGCTCACAGTTGTGCTGAGGCTTACGAAAAGGGCGACTTCGACTTCTATCAGGTTGTAAAGAATGCACCTGTAGGTGTATATGAAATCTCTCTGCAGGGCTTCGTCCGTCAGGGTGGCAACGATGTTGCTTGGCCTGCATACCGTGACGATGCTGACCTTGAGAAGACCATGCGCTCAAAGAATGAGACAAACTGGGCTGGTGTCTATATGAACAAGAAGTGGACCGCCCTGAACAACTGCTATGATGTTCGTGAGATGGGTCTTGCTGACTTCGATACTGAAAACCTCTATGGTCCTGCTCCTTACGGTCCTCTGGAGGATGCTGCTGGTGAGCCTTTGAAGAATGCTGCTGGTGCTGACGTCTATGTACCTAATGGTATGTCAACCTCTCAGGATGCCTTCGATCTGGGTTACTATAAGAAGTCTGCCTTCGGTCTGGTGGCCAAGGAGGGTGATGAGATGCGTGTAGGTATCAAGGGTAACCTTGGTGGTAGTGGTAGTTGGACTTGGGCTATCTGGGACAACTTCCGTCTGAAATACCGTGGCTTCAAGGCCGACGTGGTGCGTGAGGTGCTCGAAGAGGAGATTGAGAATGCTGAACTCTTCAAGGCTGAGGTGATTGGTACGAATGTCCGCACGATTATTGATGAGAAGATTGCCGCCGCTAATGCCGTGAAGGGTAGTGAGGACGGTAAGGAGATGTTCGATGCTCTGACCGGTATCTTCGAATTGAGCGACACCGTTCGCAGTTCACGCACTATCTTCAATGAACTGAAGTCTGCTTATGAGGGACTGTATGTTGCCATTGGTGAGGCTGTTGCCGGTGATGCCGCTGTTGCAGAGGCTACCGCTCTGTTCAACGAGGTTGGTGGCAACTATGAGACCAACTATACTGACGCTGACGCTCTGGCAAAGACTGCAGAGATTCAGGCTATGATCAAGAAGTTGGCTGTTCCTGAGAACATGAGCAGTGCCAGCGACGATACGCCTGTTGACTGCACGCAGATGATTCAGAACAACAATTATGACGCTGCTAACAACGACGGTTGGACGCTGGATGCTAATCCTGGCTTCAGCAGCGGCGTGATTGAGGTCTACAATGCAAACTTCAACGAGTATCAGGATGTCGAACTGCCCGCAGCAGGTACCTATACGCTGGGTGTTCAGGGCTTCTACCGCTTCGGCTTCGCTGATAAGGAGTATGAGACCTATACTGCTAATCCTGAGGAGAACAACAACCTGAAACTCTACGTGAAGATCGGTGACGAGGAGACAATCGTCGACATGCCTCGTCTGGCCAGCGACGGCTCTGAGGAGTACACCAGTAAGACGGTGAAGGATGGTCAGTTTGTGGCCGGTGACGACCTGCCTGCTAACAGCGAGTGGCAGTGGACTTGGATGACTGAGCCTGTGGCTACAGCCGACAGCACAAGTGCTACTGGTGTCCGTATCATCAACGGTATGATTCCTGTTGCTACTGCATTCGCCAACGGCAAGTTCGGTGCTTCTCTCACCTTCAAACTCAATGAGCCGGGCAAAGTCCGCATCGGTCTGAAGAAGGAAGTTCAGGAAGAGGGCAACTGGTGTATCTGGGATAACTGGAAACTGACCTACTTCGGAACCAACAGTTCTAAGGAGGTTACCGCCATCGAGCAGATTGCCGGTGCCGGTGAGGCTGCCAAGACAGAGTTCTTCAGTCTGAACGGTACTCGCATCCAGAAGCCGATGAAGGGTGTGGCCATCATGAAGCAGACCCTGAGCGACGGCTCTGTGAAGGTACGTAAGGTCATTATTAAATAAATAATGTACACGCGCGAACAGATATGATATTAATCATCTGAAATACTTTTCGAAGGAACTGGAGACTGGCCAAAGAGCCTGGTCTCTGGTTCCTTTGTTTTCTTACTAACAAATATAACTAACTTCTAATGAAACTGAAATCCATCATTGCTGCAAGTCTGCTGGGAGTCGCTCTGAGTGGCGAGGCCCAGATTGTCATGAATATCGATGCCACCCAGCGTGGCCCGTTGACCAGTCCCTACCAGTGGGGTCTCTTCTTCGAGGAGATCAACCATGCTGGCGACGGCGGCCTCTACGCCGAACTGGTGTGCAACCGCTCCTTCGAAGAGGGCACCGACGGTTGGACAAGAGTGAGTTCCTCCATCAAGACGACAACGACCGACCTGCTGAATGACGCCCAGGCACAAGCCTTGGACATCTATACCAACAACACCTCGATGAGCAAGATGCGCGGCGTACGCAACGAAGGCTTCTGGGGGATGAAGTTCGAGAAGGGCAAGACCTATCGCCTCTCACTCTGGGCGAAAGGCAACAATGAGAACTATACGGGACAAGTCTATGCCGTGCTGCTGAAGAACGACGGCGAGACAGCCGTCAGCGACACTATCGCACTGACGGGAACGGTCTATACCGACAAGTGGAACAAGTTGACGGCCGACATTCAGGCTACTGACACAGATCTCAGCGGACAACTACTGTTGCTTACGAGCAACAATGGTCATCTGTATCTGGATGTGGTGTCATTGTTCCCCGACACCTGGAAAGACCGTAAGAACGGACTGCGTCCTGACCTGGCCCAACTGCTGGCCGACACCAAGCCGACATTCCTCCGCTTCCCGGGTGGCTGCTTCGTGGAAGGAGAGAGATCCTTCGACGACACCTTCCAGTGGAAGAAAACCATCGGCCCCATCGAGGAGCGCCCTGGTCACATGAGCCACAACTGGCACTACCGCTCCAGCGACGGCCTCGGCTTCGATGAATACCTGCAGTTGGCAGAGGACATGGGGGCCGCCCCGCTGTTCGTGGTCAACGTGGGCCTCGGCCACGGTTACTATATCCCGATGGAGGACCTCGACACGCTGGTGCAGAACACGCTCGACGCCATCGAGTATGCCAACGGCGACGGCTCCACTACGTTCGGTGCGATGCGTATCAAGAACGGGCACGTGGCACCCTACAACCTGAAATTCATTGAAATCGGCAACGAGAACTATAACTTCAACATGTCGGGCAACTCCGACCAGAGTTATCAGTATCCCGAGCGTTACTATAAGTTCTATAAGGCCATCAAGGAGAAGTATCCCGAGATCATCACCATCGGCAATGTGGAGGCCTGGGGCACAGACAACCCGACCTGGCGCAACGAATACCCCGTGGAGATGCTCGACGAGCACTACTACCGCTCGCACTCCTGGATGAAGCAGAACTACAACAAGTATGACAACTATCCCCGCACCGTGGGTATCTACAACGGTGAATATGCTGCCAACGCAGGCGGCACCTACGGCACCTATGGCAATATGAACTCGGCACTCGGCGAGGCCGTGTATATGCTGGGACAGGAGCGTAACTCCGACGTGTGCCGCATGGGCTCCTTCGCCCCCATCTTCGTGCATGAGAGCGACCCGGTATGGCCGTATGACATGATCCACTTCAACTCGGGCTCCAACTTCGTGACGCCCAGTTACTACGTGCAGAAGTTGATGGGCCATAACCTCGGCCACCAGAACCTGCTCTGGACGGAGACCGGCAACACGCTCACTGAGAGCGGCGACCATCAGGTGGGCCTGGCCACGTGGAACACGCAGGCTACGTTTGACGACCTGAAGGTGACCGTCAACGGCGCAGAGTCGAAGATTGTGGTCAGCGACGACTTCTCAAAGAATGAAGGCTGGACCAACAACGGCGGCTCCTGGAGCGTCACCGGCGGAGAGAAGAAGCAGACAGGCAGTGGCACCAACAACGAACACGGATGCCGCAGCATCAACCTGACCAAGTTTGCTGGCAGTGACTACACCATGGAAGTGAAGGCCCGCAAGGACGGCGGCGCAGAGGGCTTCCTCATCATCTTCGACTATCAGGACGAGGACAACTACAGTTGGTGGAATATCGGCGGCTGGGGCAATTCGCAGAACGCCATCGAGATCAGCCGCAACGGCGGCAAGTCGCAGTACTCATACGTGAACTATGCTGTGCAGAATGGTCGCTGGTACGACCTGAAGGTAGAGGTGAAGGGAAATGTCATCCGCTGCTATGCCGACAATCAGTTGATCCATGAACTGACGCTCGACACCGAGCGCGCCATCTACCAGAGCGTGCAGTTGAGTGAGGACGAGAAGGAGATGATCCTGAAGGTGGTGAACCCCAACGGCACGCCTCAGACCCTGCAGTTGAACGTGAAGAATATGACACTGGGCAGTGCCACCGTGGAGCGCCTCGTCTCAGCCAACGGCACGGACGAGAACACGATGCAGAATCCCGACAACGTGAAGCCGTCGGCCATAGAGACCGTCAGCGACGCGTCGAAACTGGAGATTCCGGCCTATTCGCTGAACATCTACCATATTAATATAAGTAATGTGGGCGCCGAGGCTCCCAAGAAGGGCTATGCCGACTATCCCGAATACGTGGAGGAAGACAAGGACATGGCCGCCTACCTCTATGCCCACATGCATGAGACCAGTGAGTACACCTGCTATGCCCTGAGTCAGAACGGCAACGAGTGGAACGACCTGCTGCAGAGCGGCGAGGTGTTCGACACTCAGGCCAACACCGTCACCGGCGGCATGCGCGATGCCTATATCTGCCGTATGAACAGCGGCAAGGGCTTCATCCTCGCAGGAACGGATATGACCAGTCGCCTGGGCTGGACCAGCAACCACATCATGGACCTGATGATCTCGCCTGACCTGGTACACTGGACCAAGAACGTGAAGATCGACCTGGAGTCGGAGGAGAACCTGAAGGCCCTGAGCAAGGTCTATCCGGACATGGATGCCGAAAAGATGACGGCCGCCTGGGCACCCCAGGTGATCTATGACAAGGCCAGCGGCAACTATGTGGTCTACTACAGCGTGGGCTTCCCCGACCGTCACCGCACCTTCTATCAGTTGATAGACGAAGACCTGAACATCCTGACGGAGCCCCGTCTCTATTTCGACCCCGGCTATGACATCATCGACAACGATATCGTATGGAATGCTGTCGACGGGCAGTATGTGATGTTCTTCAAGTGCGAGTCGACCAACGGCTTCGACCGTGCCACGGCCAAGACCTTGGTTCCTGACGCAAATGCTACAGGCACGACCGTATGGACAGTGACCCCGGGCGTACACGTCGGCGAGAACAATCAGGCCATCGAGGGTCTCAGCCAGTGGCGCCCCATCGGCGACCTGCGCTGGCGTATGGCCTATATCAACTATAGTGGCGGTTATACCTACCGGATGCGCTATATGGACGAGCACTGCTACAATGTGGATCCCGCCGGCTTTACAATCAGTGGCAATCTGAAGGCTCAGCATGGCTGCGTACTCAAACTGAAGCAGGCTGAGTATGACTATCTGAAGGCATGGGACCAGGTCGTCACACTGCTGCCCGCTGTGAAAGCCTATAATGAAGTCAAGTCGACAGAGCAGCATGCGGCTGCTATCAAGGCCGCAGAGGATGCACTGGCCAATACGACGACTTTCGCTGAGAATGCGGCAGCCATGGCCAAGGCCCTCGAACTGCTGAAAGCCTGTGAGACCGATTTGCGCCAGATTGCCATTGACGAGGCCGTGAAGAACGGCAAGGGCGACCTGACCTCACTCATCGAGAACGCCGACTTCAGTAAGGGCAGTGCAGGATGGACGACGTGGCCCACATTCACCCAGGCAAATGGCCAGGTGGCAGAATTCTGGAACACCAGTTTCTATATGGGACAGTTTCTGGAAGGCCTGCCGAACGGAAAGTATGAACTGACGGTGCAGAGTTTCTACCGCTATGGCAACAACGGCCCCGCCTCGACGGCCCACCGCAACGGCACGGAGAAACTGAATGCCATCCTGTATGCCAATGAGGACGAGGTGCCCGTCATGAGTCTTTATGACGACGCTGTCACCCGCTATTCCCTCAATCCCTACAATTATCCTAATGATGTGGGTGCTGCCAATACGGCATTCAATACATACGGCCTCTATACCAACACGTTGCAGACCGTTGTGACAGATGGTACACTACAGATTGGTATCTACAACTATGACAATGTAGACAGCGACTGGTGCATCTTCGACAATTTCAAACTGATGTATCTCGGGCCTTCGACGGGGATTGTGACCCCCTCTAACTCCCCCTGTAGGGGGAGGATTAGGAACTGGTATGACATGCAAGGACGGCAGGTCGCAGTGCCTAACACGCGCGGCGTGTATATCCAAGACGGGAAAAAGATTCTGAAATAAGAGATAATAAAAATAATAATTAAAACCTAAATGTATGAAACAGAAACTTATCGTAAGACGAGGACGCAAGATGGCGATTGCCACCTGTGGTCTGCTGATGGGGGCCTGGGCGCTGCAGTCGTGTAAAGACGACGGCGTGCTGCTGACCGGACAGCCAGACTGGCTGGGCAACTCCATCTATGAGCGGCTGCAGGAAGAGGGCAAGTACACCACGCTGTTGCGCCTGGTTGATGACCTGGGGCAGACGGAAGTGCTGAGCCACACAGGTTCGAAGACCCTGTTTGCCGCCAATGATTCTGCCTTCCAGCAATGGTACGGCAAGAACGCCTGGGGCATTAACCGCTATGAACAGTTGTCGACAGCACAGAAGAAACTGCTGCTCAACAATTCGATGATTAACAATGCCTACCTCATCGAACTGCTCTCGAACGTGAGCGGCACACCGCCGCTTGAAGGCATGTGTATGCGCCGTGAGACAGCCGTGAGCGTCTACGACTCCGTGGAGATTATGTCGCCCGACAAGATGCCAAACACGGCGGCCTGGGCCCGATTCAAGGACAGCGGCAGGAGAATCCCCATCCTGAAGGATGCCACGACACCGCCGATGATCCACTTCCTGCCCAGTTTTATGCAGTACTATAACATCACCAGCGAGGACCTGGGTATCCTGACCAACCATCAGGCCACCTCTGCCAACGAGTCGTGGGTCAACTCCAGGAAGGTGGTGGAGAAGGACATCACCTGTAAGAACGGCTATATCCAGAAGGTGGACGGCGTGATAGAGTCTACGCCCAATATGGCCGAGGTGCTGCGCCAGCATCCGCAGATGTCGAAGTGGTCGGAGTTGGTCGACCGTTTCTCTGCACCTTATTTCAATGCTGCGGCCACGAGAGAGTACAACCGTCTTTACAACAATGAGGACTCTGTCTATGCCATGCGCTACTATAGCCGCCGCTCTGCGGGAGGCACGTCGCTGGTGGAGAATCCCAGCGGTGAGGCCGTGTCGGCCATGCTGGCTTTCGACCCGGGATGGAACCAGTATATGTATGCCAACACGATGGGCTACGACCTGCATTATGATGCCGGTGCCATGATTGTACCCACCAATGAGGCCCTGGAGTCATGGTGGAACAAGGAGGGCAAGGACCTGCAGCAGGAGTATGGCTCATGGGAGAACGTGCCCGACGCCACACTGGCCAAGTTGATCAACGTGAATATGCTGCCCAACTTCACGGAGGCAGTGCCCTCCAAGTTCGACCATGTGCTGAATGATGCCAAGGAGGTATTGGGTATTACCAAGGAGAGTGTCGACTCTTGCTTCATGGCTTGCAACGGTGTGGTCTACATGGTCAACAAGGTGTTCTCGCCGGCAGAGTATGCCTCTGTGGCCTATCCCGCCCTGGCACATGCCTCGACGATGAACGTCATCTACTGGGTCATCGACCAGTTGAACTTCCTGCCTTACCTGCTCTCCATGGACTCGCGATACAGTCTGCTTCTGCCGACTAACGAGGCCCTGAAGTGGTATCTCGACCCGTACAGTTATGGCTCGATGATGTCTGGCATGGAGTCACCGACCATTCTGGAGTACTATTATGATGGCACCAAGTCGCTCAGTGAGCGCGTACAGGCCTACCGCTATACCAGTTCGGTTGATGCCGACGGCAATATCACCAAGGAGAGCCGTCTGCCATCTGCCGTCGACGTGTCGGTCATCACTGACCGTCTGAAGCGTCTGATGGACGACCTGATTATCGTCGGTGACGTGGAGGATGGCCACGAATACTATAAGACCAAGGGCGGTTCGCTCATCCGTGTCGACCGTACTGCCGACGGACGCATCTCTTTCTGCGGCGGCTGGCAGATGGAGCATAACTACAAGCCGCTCATCGTGGAGAACAACGAGATCTACGAGAAGGAGAACGGTAAGTCCTACCAGATTAATGACGGTGTGCCTATGGGTACGCAGAAGTCTGTTTATCTGGCACTCCAGGGCAATGAGGAGTTCTCAGAGTTCCTCAACCTGATCGACAACGACGGTGCTGCCTTGCTGAACACCACGCTGAATCAGACCTACAGAGCAGGTCTGGCTGCACAGGGAAGCAAGAACCTGACGCTGCTCGACAACTATAACTACACCATCTACGTGCCGACGAACGCCTCTATCCGCAAGTTGGTGGATGACGGTCTGCTACCCACTTGGGAGGACTATGAGAACGCCGACGACATCTGTAAGGAAATGGGGCTGCCGACGGACGAGGCCTCTGTTGAAGCCGTCCGCACGAAGATTAAGAATATCATCGTCGACTTCGTGCGCTATCATGTGCAGGACCACTCGGTGGCCGTCAACATGGCACCAGAGGACGGCAGTTATGTCAGTGCCTATGAGTCGATGAAGCGTAATCCTGAGACAGGACGCTTCTATCCGCTCGTCAGCGATAACAGCGGCCATCAATTGTCGGTCACTGACAATATGGGCAACGTGCGCCACGTGAACATCAAGGAGGGCCTGTACAATCAGATCTGCCGTGAGTACTGGTTCAACGTCAGTGGTACAGGAGGTCTTAACACAAAGATCTTCATGTGCTCCGATGCTGTGGTCCACCAGATTGACGGCCCGCTGTTCTATGAGAATATGACCCCTTGGAGAGAGGTAATTAAGAATTAAGAACTAAGAATTAAGAGATATGCAAAGGATTCTGAAATCCATCATATTGATGCTGGCGCTGCTGACCCCGATGGGCATCAATGCGCAACAGGCAATCACGTCGGTTCACGGAACAGTGAGCGACGATATGGGTCCGCTGATGGGAGCAACCGTCTGCGAGATCGACGGCAACGGGCGTATCATCGAATCGGCCATCACTGACCTGAATGGTAACTTCACGATGAAGGTGAAGAACACGAAGGACCGTATCCGCTTCAGTTACGTGGGTATGGACACGCAGGTGATGGCCATCAACCGCACGACCTATAATATCAAGATGAAATCGGGCACCATGATCAAGGAGGTGACCGTCAAGTCAAAGCGTCGTGTGACGGGTAATGGCCTGCCCATCCCGCAGCGAGAGGTTTCAAGTGCTACCCAGACCTTCTCGATGAAATCGGTGGAAGGTATGGCCTTCACCACAGTTGATGAGGCTCTGCAGGGACGTATCGCAGGTCTTGACATCATCGGAAACTCCGGTGACCTGGGCTCTGGTTCTACCATGCGTCTGCGTGGTGCCAGTTCTCTCTCGACCCTGACGGATTCTAACCCGCTGATCGTGGTCGACGGCAATATCCGCGAGGTGAGCCTCGACAACTTCGACATGGCCTCGGCCAACAACGAGAAGTTCGCCGAACTGCTGAACATCAACCCGGAGGACATCGCCGACATCCGCGTGCTGAAGGATGCCGCTGCTACGGCCATCTATGGTTCACAGGGCGGTAGCGGTGTGATCGAACTAACCACCAAGCGTGGTACACGTGGTGCGCCGAAACTGACCTATTCACTGAAACTCACAGGCACCTATCAGCCTAAGGGCTATGACATGCTGAACGGTGACGACTATACGATGCTGCTGAAAGAGGCTTACTTCAATCCGTCACAGGATGACGGTGCCTCTGCCACCATCAATGAAATCAACTATGATCCCACCTTCTCGGAGTATGAGCAGTATAACAACAATACCGACTGGCGCGACGCTGTCACCCAGTGGGGTCTGCGCCAGAACCACTACATCACCATCAGCGGTGGTGGTGAGAAGGCACTGTTCCGTATCGGTGGCGGTTTCGACCATGAGACGGGTACCATCATCAAGCAGAAACTCAACCGTTTCTCTACCCGTGTGGCCCTCGACTACAATGTCTCTGAACGAATCCGCGTCAGCACCAACTTCGCACTGACCTATACGAAGAATGACAAGAACTGGGTGTACAACAAAGACAACTGGGTTGCCTTCAAGGGCGACGGACAGGGACTGCTGGCCATTGCACAGATGAAGATGCCGAATATGGGTATCTATGAGCAGGACCCCCTGACGGGTGCTGACACCAATGCTTACTATATGATGCTGCAGAGCGGTTCGAGCATCTTCAACGGCGACCAGAAGATCTATCCGAACCCCGTGGCCAGTGCCAATCTGGCGAAGAACCAGCAGCGCACATACGACATGTCGCCTGAACTGATTATCCAGTACCAGTTGCTGGGCCTTGATGAGGATCACTGGCAGTTGAACTGGCGCGGTTCTGTGTATATGAACATCTTCAACCAGTACGACAACCGCTTCTATCCGCAGGAGTTGCGTACGGTGGGCTGGAACAGCGGCGTGAACACCTCCTATGACGGCTCTTCGAAGAGTGTGTCGTTCAACACCAAGCAGACGCTGACCCTTATTCCTGCTTTCAAGAACAAGGACCACTCCGCCATGCTGCTGGGCCGCTTTGAACTGACTTCCGGTTCGTCGACAGGCCAGTCGGAAGACAAGAGTGGCGCTCCATCAGGTACCAGCGGCACGCTGGCAGGCGGCCAGATTGACAGACTCGATTCCTGGTACAACCAGTGGCGCTCGATGTATTACACGCTGTCAGCCCACTATGCCTATAAGGGCCGCTACATCGCCGACTTCACAATCCGTGCCGACGGTACGACGAAGTTCGGTCCCGGCCATCGCTGGGGCTACTTCCCCTCCGCATCACTGAAGTGGATTATCAGCGATGAGCCTTGGATGCAGAAGTTGCAGCCGGTGCTCTCCATGCTGGCCATCCGTCCCAGTTGGGGTAAGGTGGGTAACCAGCCCAACAAGGAGTATCTCTATACGTCCAAGTATGGCACGACATCGAAGTATCTGGACATGTCGGCCATGTATCCCATCAATATCCGCCTGACCGACATGAAATGGCAGATCGTATCCAGTTATAACATCGGTTTCGACCTGGGATTCCTCGAAGACCGCATCAACCTGGTATTCGAGGCCTATCGCTCGACGACCACCGACATGCTGCTGGAAAATTACCGAATCCCCTCCAACTCAGGTTTCATGACGGTGCCTTATCACAACAGCGGTAAGATGCGCAACACGGGTTGGGAGTTCCACATCACGACCAACCGCCTGGTGAAGGCCGGCAAGTTCCAGTTTGACTTCAATGCCAACTTCGGTAACAACCGCAACGAGATCCTGGAGATGGATGAGTACATCCTGAACAACCTGAACTCAACCTTTGCCTACGGCAATGCAGAGTGGCTGCGCCGCGTGCAGTTGAACAACCCGCTGGGAGCCATCTACGGTTTCAAGTACAAGGGAGTCTACCAGTATAATTACTCCACCTTTAATAAGATGAGTGAAAGTGAGCGGGCAGAGTTCCTGGCTTCCGGCAAGACAGCACCGGTGGCCATGAATGCTGACGGCACCGTAATCACCGATGCCCAGGGAAATCCTGTACGCATGATGTATAATTATACCAACGACGGTACAGGTAAGAACTATCGCTTCAATGGTGGTGATGCCATGTATGAGGATGTGAATAACGACGGACAGATCAATGCCCTCGATATCGTCTACCTCGGTTCCTCACTGCCAAAACTGACTGGTGGTTTCGGATTTACCTTCAGTTATGGTGACTGGCGTCTGACCACACAGTTCACCTACCGTTATGGTAACAAGATTCTGAATATGGCCCGCCTGAATGCTGAGTCGATGGTGAACAATAACAACCAGAGCCAGGCCGTGAACTACCGTTGGCGCAAGGAGGGTGACATCACCACGATTCCGCGTGCTATGTACGGTTCAACTTCAAGTTACAACTCTCTCGTCAGCGACCGCTTTGTGGAGGATGGTTCTTATCTGCGTATGGGTTATGCACAACTTTCATACGCTATCAGAAAGAAATATCTGAAGTGGATTGGCCTGAACAAGATTTCTCTCTATGCCAGCGTGAACAACCCATTTGTTATCACGAAGTACACGGGTGTTGACCCGGATATCTCGCAGGGTGGCTATGACCCGGCCATCGACTGGGCCCAGACGCCGCGTTCCCGTTCTTACACCTTGGGTATTACCGTGGACTTCTAAATTGAGAATTGAGAATTAAGAATTGAGAATTATGATTACCAAGATAAACAGAATAAAGAAAGCAGGGCTTATGGGACTGATAGGTCTCATGGGATCAGTTGTCTCCGGTTGTTCCAGTTTCCTCGACATTGAGCCGTTGACTGAGATTGTGCTGGAGAAATTCTGGAATGAGAAAGCCGATGTCGACGGTGTCATTGCCGGTTGCTACTCAGGCATGCAGGATGATCCCATCGTGCGCCGGATGATCATCTGGGGCGAGGCCCGCAGTGAGAATCTGGCAGCAGGTCTTAACAGTACCAACGACGAGAACCTGATGAACGTACTCAACGAGAATATCATGGCTACCAATGCCTATACGACTTGGGATGGCTTCTATAACATCATCAACCGTTGCAACACGGTGATCAAGTATGCGCCTCAGGTGGCAGCCACAGATCCCGGTTATACGGAGAGTGAGTTGCAGGCCAATATCGCAGAGATGGTGGCACTCCGCTCACTGTGCTATTTCTATCTTATCCGCACCTTCCGCGACGTGCCTTACTCTACGGTGGCATATACGGACGATGACCAGGAGATGGAGTTGCCCGCCACACCGTTTGATGCGG
>OCVV011343671.1_pt1 | contig 17119 bp, 14 predicted proteins | sample 1539721 | NCBI WGS metagenome assembly OCVV01 (sample SAMN02144230, study PRJEB22623) | gut metagenome | biome: sheep rumen | host: Ovis aries | place: New Zealand | reverse complement strand
CTTCACAAAAATCCTGACCCGGACAGCATTCCCTGCTTTCGGGTTGTAAATGCCAAAGGAGAGCTTTCGGGAGAGTTCGCATTCGGAGGAGCAGGCGCACAGGCAAAGCTTCTTGAAGCGGAGGGTATAACCGTTAGGGACGGAAAGGTGAATCTTAACAGGTATCAGATTCATTTATGATCATTCTTAAGGCCGGATCACAGCAGGTGCATACTCGCAAAGAGAAGCTTTATCGTTTTTTATGCTTGAATTTACCTGAACGTTATGATAAGGTTCAGTAAGTAATTAATCTTAAGGAAAGCGAGGTAACTTTAATGCGTGTCGTAACAATTGAGATTGTAAATGCATATAGTATGATGACCTCGGTTTCTGCCCTTTGATCCATAAATGATCATATGAGTATTCAGACCGTGGCATTTCTGTCACGGTTTTATTTTGTCATTTTTCAGGCAGTTATCCTGTATAAAAGGTCTCCATACTATAAGAACCGTTAACATGTTAATCAAAATGGAGACAAAGAATTGAGTACAAATATTAACAACATAAATCTCAGAAAAGAAACAAAAGAAGACTATTATGCTACTGAACTTATGACCATGAGAGCATTCTGGAACCTCCACGGCCCGGGATGCAATGAGCATCTTATGGTAAATAAGCTCAGAGGCGCTGAAGAATACCTGCCTGAACTCAGCCGCGTAGCGGAGCTTGATGGTAAGATCGTCGGAGCGATCTTTTATTCAAAGGCAAAGGTTGTGGACGGAGACAGAGAACACGAGGTTCTGACGTTCGGACCTCTGGCGGTGGAGCCGACATGCTGTAACTCAGGTATAGGCTCTCTTCTTCTGAAAGAAACACTGCCCCTTGCAAGGGAGGCCGGATATAAAGGGATCGTTATCTGCGGAGAACCAGGGTATTATCCGAAGCACGGATTTATTACCTGTGATCATTTTGACATCCATCATCCGGCATTCGGAAATTCAAGTGCGTTCATGGCATATCCGCTGAATGAGGGATTTAATGAGATCCACGGACTTTTTTATGAAGCACCGGTCTTTGAGGAGTGCGAGGATGAAGAGGAGATAAGAGAATTCACAGGGGACTTTCCCTATTACAACCCGCTTAAGCTTTCATGCCAGTGGCTTCATGTCGAGAAGCTCGGAAGGATATCTGAAGTTAACAAAAACAGCTATAAGATAAAATTCTGGGAGCGGGAACTGCCCGCGAAATTAAAGGGAAGCTTTTATGAAGAAGATGCCGAGAAGCTTCCTGTCGTAGGCGATTATGTGACATTTTTATTAAATGACCGGGGTGAATCAACGATCCTGTCGGTCTGCGAGAGGAAGAGCTTCCTGCAAAGACCGGATCAGGCCAAGACAGCCGTGATGCAGTATATGGTCGCAAATGCAGATTACCTCTTTATAGTCACTTCGCTTAATGAGGACTATAATTACAATCGCATCGCAAGGTATGTGAGCATCGCGCTTCAGGGAAATACTACACCGGTTGTGATCCTTACGAAATCGGACCTTTGCTCTAATCCCGGAAGGTATATGAGAGAAGTAGAGGGAATCTCCGATAAGGTACGCGCACATGCAATTTCCGCTGTTTACGGGATAGGCCTTGATGAGCTTAAAGATTACATGACTCCCGGAACCACTATATGTCTTATGGGCTCTTCGGGTGCCGGAAAATCAACACTCATCAATGCCATTACCGGTGAAGAGACCATGAAGACATCCGCCATCAGGGAAGACGATGACAAGGGCAGACATACCACCACCTACAGAAAACTCATCGAACTGCCTGACGGGGTCACGATCATAGACACTCCGGGAATGAGAGAGGTCGGTATGGCGAACGTGCAGGAAGGGATCGATGATACCTTTTCGGATATCGTGGAGCTTGAGAGCAGATGCAGGTTCAGCAACTGCAGGCATGATACGGAGCCGGGATGTGCGGTCAAGGCGGCTATTGAAAGCGGAGAGTTATCTGCGGAAAGGTATGAGTTCTATAAAAATCTCGGAAGGGAAAATACCAAAAACTACGCTCTGAAGAAACAGATTTCCAAATGGGCAAAGGAATACAAGAAGAACAACAAGAGAAATATGTGGGAGTAAAATGCGGGTTCATGACTGTCGTAAAGTAAAATTTTGAAAAAAGTTGTTGACTCTCACATTATGTGAGGGAATATCTTTGCAGTGAGCTCAGAAATGATACATCCATGGAGGTAAGTTAAATGCTTAAAATAGGAGATTTTTCAAAATTATCCAGAGTGAGTATCAGGATGCTTCGCCACTACGACGATATCGGACTTTTGAAACCCGCAGAGATCGATGAATTTACCGGATACCGTTATTATCGCGAAGATCAGCTGTTCGTCATGGCAAGGATCACAGCCCTTAAGGATATGGGATTTGCCCTGGCAGACATCGTGAGAGTCCTCGAGTCATATGATGATAAGGAAAAGCTTGATGAATTCCTGAGTGTCAGACAAAAGGAACTGGCTGAACAGGCGAAGGAAACGGAATATAAACTGATGCTTCTGGATACAGCAAGAAAAAGGCTGAGAAAGGAGCCAAAAATGAGTTTTGATGTAACCGTAAAAACCATACCCGAAAGGTATGCCGCAACAGTACATATGGTTATTCCCCACTATGAGGATGAGGGAATGGCATGGGGGATGATGGCAGAGTGCAAAGAACCCCTGATCCCCGCAGATCCCTGCTATGCCATTGCAGAATTTCTTGATGATGAATTCAAGGAAGAGAATGTTGAGATCGTTGTATCCATGTCGGTAAAAGGCAGACACAATGATACCGAACACGTAAAGTTCAAAACACTTCCTGCCGTTAAAGTGGCCAGCTGCATCGTCAAAGGAAGCTATGATCAGATGGGAGATGCGTATGCAACGGTGGTTTCATGGATAAAGGCGAACGGATACAGGATGAACGGTCCCATGTTTAATATCTATCATATGGGTCCCGCCCAGACTCAGAATCCGGACGAATTTGTTACGGAAGCCTGTTTTCCGATCGAATGACGGCAAAGGATCGCCGGGGAGCTTAGTGCTTCCCGGCGAAAGTCATGTACAAAACCGGAATTGACAGGAAGCGGAGCTCTTGTTACAAAACTTCGTGAGGAAGTCTGCCCGGAAGGTGTTGCCCCGGCATTTTATCATGAGGTATATTCATTGAGATAACAAAACTCTTCGTTTTGACCGGGTTATGGCAGAAGATGAGAATATCATCGAAATAAGCATCACCGGGGAAGAGTATGGGAGGGCTGACAGATATGGTGATAACAGACAGCCGTATAGATGACGGCAAGGCATTCGACTGGGGGAGAACCTCGGAAGAATATGCAAAATACAGGGATATATATCCTGATGAATTCTACAGGAAAATAGCGGACAGAGGTCTCTGCATAAATGGGCAGAAGGTGCTTGATCTGGGGACGGGTACAGGCGTGCTGCCCCGGAATATGTACAGGTACGGAGCAAGCTGGACAGGTACGGATATCTCTCCGGAGCAGATAAAGCAGGCAAAGCGCCTGTCTGATGAAGCCGGGATGAAGATAGATTATTATGCGGTGCCCACCGAAGAGATCGATTTCCCCGCAGGCAGTTTTGATGTGATCACGGCCTGCCAGTGTTTTTGGTATTTTGACCATGAGAAGGTCATGCCCAGACTGGCAGAGCTTCTGAAACCTGATGGAAAGCTTCTGATACTTTACATGGCATGGCTTCCTTATGAAGACAGGATAGCGGGTGCAAGTGAGGAGCTTGTCCTCAGGTACAGTCCAAAGTGGTCGGGCGGGGGAGAGACAAAGCATCCGATCGGTATTCCGGAAGCCGCATATAAATATTTTGAACTTGAAGATCATGAAGAGTATGATCTTATGGTGCCCTTTACCAGGGAATCCTGGCATGGAAGAATGAAGGCATGCAGGGGTGTTGGTGCATCGCTGACCGGTGAGGAACTGGTAAAATGGGATGAAGAGCACAGAGGACTGCTTGAAAGGATTGCACCTGATAAGTTTGAGGTGCATCATTATGCGGCACTTGCTGAGCTCAGAAAAAAATAAGACATACCGAGGGGATAGGAATTTAATGGGCAAGACTGTTCAGATAGTGATCGTCGAAGATGACAAAGACCTAAACAACGGGCTTTGTAAGGCACTTAAGAGTGAGGGAAGAAATATTGTATCCTGTGAGAGCATAAAGGAAGCAGGTGATCAGATATTCTTATCTACTCCCGATCTGGTGCTTCTTGATATCAATCTTCCCGACGGCAACGGACTCGATCTTCTTAAGGAGATCAAGAAGGAAGGACTTAGGTGCATTTGATCCCCAGATACAATATAATATGAACAGGTGATTCGAATAAACGATTGGGGAGAATATGTTTGGAAAGAATCTTGACCTAAACGAACAGACCGTGACCTTCATCGAGGAACTGGGAAGGCATATGCCCGGAGGGTTTTTTATCTACAAATCCGAAGGTGACGGAGAGATCATCTATGCTAATGATGCGGTGGTGAGATTATTCGGATGTGATGATGCCGATGATTTCAGGAAGCATACCGGAAATACGTTCAAGGGTATGCTCTACCCGGATGATTATGCGAAGGTTTCTGCTTCAGTAGATGATCAGATCAGGATGAGCAATGAAAAGATGGATCATGTTATCTATCGTATCATCCGGAAGGACGGAAGCATACGCTGGATCGATGATTATGGTCATTATACGCTAACCGATAATTACGGCGGAATATATTATGTTTTTATCGCAGATGTAACGGAGCAATACGATCCCAAGGAGAGAAATGACTTAAAGGAACAGCTGGTCAGCGAACAGTACAGAAGCGATCAGCAGGATAAGATGATAACGGCGCTCGCATCGGATTACAGGAGTGTTTATCATATAGATCTTGACCGAAATGAAGGCGTGTGCTACAGATCCGATCCCGATGATAAGGAGCAAAGTCCCGTAGGAGAGCGTTTTCCTTACCTTGAACGCTTCATGTGGTATGCGGACCATTCCGTAGATCCCGATTACAGAGAGGGATTTTTAAGATTTATAGATCCGGATAATATCCGTAAGGAGCTTGCCGATAAACCGATAATCGCCTTCCGTTATCTTGCACACAGGAACGGAACGGATTACTATGAGATGATCCGCATGGCGGGAGTGAGGCAGGCGGTTGACAGGGAGGATCATATCGTACATGCCGTCGGGCTCGGACTTACCAATATCGATGCGGAAATGCGTGATCAGATGTCCAAGAGCCGTGTTCTTCGTGAAGCTCTTGATGCGGCCCAGGAAGCCAACAGGGCAAAGTCGGCATTTCTGTCCAGCATGAGTCACGAGATCAGAACGCCGATGAATGCCATAATAGGGCTCAACAACCTCGCCCTTCAGAGGGAAAATATAGATGAAGATATAAGAGAATATCTTGAGAAGATAGGAGCCAGTGCGTCGCATTTACTTGATCTGATCAATGACATTCTTGACATGAGCAGGATCGAGTCCGGCAATATGATCCTGAAAAACGAGCCGTTTTCGCTTAGGAGCGTTTTGAATCAGATAAATAGCATGGTAATGCCACAGTGTAATGACAAGGGCCTGGATTATACATTCAATATCCCGGGTGAAGTGCCGGACGGTTATGTGGGAGATGAGATAAAACTCAAAGAGGTTCTGATCAATATTCTCAGTAATGCGATAAAATTCACGGATGCTCCGGGAAATGTATATCTTATCGTGGATAGGGAAGCCTTTTTTGGGGAACAGTCAACTCTGAGATTCGTTATAAAGGATACGGGGATTGGGATGGACAGCTCGTTTATTCCCAAGGTATTCGATACTTTCTCGCAGGAATACAATGGCAGAACCAATAAGTACGGGAGTACCGGACTCGGGATGGCGATAACGAAAAATATCGTCGAGACTATGAACGGTTCGATATCGGTAGAGTCACGGAAAAATATCGGAACCGTATTTACGGTAGTTATCCCATTTAAGATGTGTGAAAATACAGAAGAACATGAAAGCATTGAGATCCATTCCAAAACAGCCGGGCTTGAAGGAAGACATTTGCTGCTTGCAGAGGATGTGATAATAAATGCGGAGATTGTGAAGGAGATATTAAGAGGAAAGGGAGCATTAATAGATCACGCCGAAAACGGCAAGGCCGCACTTGATATGTTCAGCAGAAGTGATATCGGATACTATGATGCGGTACTGATGGATATACGAATGCCGGAGATGGATGGATTGGAGGCGACCGAAAAGATCCGGTCACTTGACAGGATCGATTCTTCAAAGATCCCGATAATAGCTATGACAGCGAATGCTTTCGATGAGGATGTTCAGCGTTCGCTTCAGGCCGGAATGAATGCACATTTGTCAAAACCGGTTGAACCGGACAGATTATATCAGACCCTTGGGGAGCTGATATGTGAATACCGACAGGATCATAAGGAGGGAACGGAATGATAACATTAGACGCTCTGCGTGGATTTGGCGCCGATACGGACAGAGGACTTGCCACATGTATGGGAAATGAAGCACTGTATCTTCGGCTTGTGAGCTCTGTTTCTTCTGAAAAGAGCTTTGACGATCTTTCTTCCGCCATAAAGGCAGGAGATTTGGATTCGGCTTTTGAAGCGGCTCATGCGTTAAAGGGTGTTCTCGGAAATTTGTCCCTTACACCTTTATACGAAAAAGCCTCGGAAATAACCGAATTTCTGAGAAACAAAACGGATACGGATTACGGCAAGCTTTTGGATGAACTTATGAGTAAAAAGGATATTCTGACAGATCTGTGTAAATGATTTTTTAGCATGGATGACGGTATTTACGCAGACTTTCATGATCCTGCCGGAAAGCTTGCTTCTCTTTTCCGGCAGGAACGGGGTTGTAAAGGAGTAAAAGATGAAAAGAGTACTGCAAAACGCCAGGGCAAAAAGAAAGGTACTTGTGGTCGAGGACGAATGGATAAACCGGGAGATACTCGGTAACATGCTTTCCGAAGAATATGATGTTGCCTATGCCGAAAACGGACAGCAGGCCATCAGTCTTCTTCAGGAGGATGCAGATTCTTTCTCACTTATACTGCTCGATCTTATGATGCCTGTAATGGGCGGAGAGGAAGTGCTTAAGATCTGCAGATCGGATACTGCTCTGACCGGCATCCCGGTGATCGTAATTACCCAGGATGAAGATGCGGAGGTTTCAAGCATACGGGCCGGAGCGGATGATTTTATCAAGAAGCCTTACGATATGCCTGAAGTGATACTGGCAAGATGTGAGAGGATCATCGATCTGTATGAACAAAAGAAGCTCATTGATTCGGCTGAGATCGACCCCCTGACCGGATTATATACAAGGGATTTCTTCTTCGAATATATAAGACAGATGGAAAAGTACAGCGATGCGAACATGGATGCGATCGTTATGGACGTTGAACATTTCCATCTGATAAATGAAATATACGGCCGCAGTGAAGGTGACAGGATCCTTAAAAAGATCAGCTCGGTGATAATGACGGAGCTGGGCGACAGTTTTGCAATAGCCTGCAGATGTGCTGCTGACACCTTTTACATATATCATTCCTGTTCATCCGATTACTGCATGCTTGCTGAAAAGATACTGGGTGAGATGGCCAGCGTTTCGTTCAAAAGCACCAAGATCAGGCTGCGTATAGGCGTTAACAAAAGCGTTGACAGAAATACTGCACCGGAGCAGTGGTTTGATCATGCAAAGCTTGCATGCGACGGACTCCGCGGGGATTATACAAAACAGATAGCATATTATGACAGTGTCGTCCATGACAGGCAGCTGTACCATGAAAGACTGATACGGGACATGGACAGCTCAATAGCAAACAAAAACTTTACTGTCTATTTTCAGCCCAAATACGGTATTGAAGGAGACAGACCTGTTCTAAAGAGCGCGGAGGCGCTTATCAGGTGGCTCCATCCGGAGCTTGGAATGATCAGTCCCGGAGACTTTATCCCGCTTTTTGAAAGTAACGGCCTGGTCCAGAAGCTTGACCGTTTTGTCTGGGAGGAGGCTGCTTCGCAGATAGCTTTCTGGAAGAAGAAATTCGGTTTCACGATCCCGGTTTCCGTGAATGTATCAAGAATAGATATCTTTGATCCCGATCTTGAGGACAGACTTCTTGGAATACTTGATAAAAACGGTCTTTCTTCCGGAGAAATGCTGCTTGAGATAACCGAAAGCGCATATTCGGACAGTGCAGAGAGACTGATAGAAGTAGTGAATAATTTAAGAGCCAAAGGCTTCAGGATCGAGATGGACGATTTTGGGTCCGGCTATTCATCCCTTAACATGCTCACCACCATTCCCATAGATGTCCTTAAGATGGATATGAAATTTGTGCGCAATATGCTTAAGGATGATAAGAGCCTGAAACTGTGTGAACTGGTGATGGATATATCAAAATTCCTTGAAGTTCCCGTGGTGGCAGAGGGTGTTGAAGAAAAAGCCCAGCTGGACAAATTAAAGGATATGGGATGCACGATCATACAGGGGTATTATTTTTCCAAACCGCTTCCGGCTGATCAATTTGAGAAACTGATCAAAAAGGAAACAGAAGCTTAAGCAAAGAATTTCTGAAGAGCATCCAGAAGCTCTTCATGAGGTATGGATTTCAGGAGATAACCGTCAGGCCTTTGCTCAAGTATTTTCACCACCCTGTCCTTATCGTTCATGCCCGTAAGGAATATTATGGGAATACGCTCATTGACATGATTGGACCTGATCTTTTGCATAACCTTCTCACCGTTCATTCCGGGCATCTCATAATCGAGAAGAATAAGATCGGGGCGTTTTTTATCCAGGTAAGCAAGTGCACTTGCTCCCGAATGTGAGCAGTCCACATTGTACGAGGAAGACAGCCAGTTTTCCATGATATGGAGAAAATCCGGATCATCATCGATCACAAGGATCGTGCGGATACGGTCATTTCCGAGAGACATATTATGGTATTTCGAGATATCGGCAGCCATTATCTCCAGATTGATGGGGCGCGGGTACACGGACCTTATGTATTCGCGTCCGTAAATATCCTGTGCCGTAGCTATATCAAGCGAGTCTCCGGCAAGACAGAATATCTTGCCGTCATCACGGCATATCTCGGCAAGCATTGTACTTACTGCCTTGATATTGTCATTATCACCCGTGGGATAGTAAAGAAGGATATTGGAGTCCGCCCGGTGATTGAGTATGACCTTCGGAACATCAGGTATTGTCAGCACGTCAAATCCCTCGTTTTCGAGGGATTTTATTATTCCTCTTCCGACTATGCCGGGTTCATTTATGATAAACAGGACAGTATGATCCCTGTATTTATACTTCACCGGTTCTTCCGTAGTCAGTTTTTCAAAGCAGGGTATCATGCTCCTGTATTCATCGACAAGAGCAGGTGTAAGAGCATGTACCAGCGCATATTCCTGGTGTGATCCGGCATATTCGAGCTCTGCGGCTTTATCGGCAATCGAGGAAGCACCTATAAGTCTTGCGACACTTTTTAAGGAATGGATCCTGAGCAGGTATACCGGCCAGTTTTCTTCCTTCTCAAACTGTTCTATGTCAGCTGCTTTTTCCTTAATGGAGCGTGTAAATACCTGGAGTGTATCCAGAAAAGCTTCAGCTGTCTCACAATGTTCGATTCCGCTTTTCAGATCGAGCTGAGGGATGTTTTTAAGCCATGAGGGAAGGGAAGCAAGTTCCTTTTCCATGTGCTTTCTTTTTCCGTTGTCGGAAGGAAGGACAAATTTTCCTTCCGGAAGGTACGTACTGAGAATGTTTTTCAGTTTTTCGGGATTGACCGGCTTGATGAGTACATCGGCAAAGCCGGCTGCTTTGTACAGATTAATGTAGTCTCTGCCCTCGTCCGCTGTATGGCAGATGACCGGTGTTTCGGCGCCGGTATGCAGGAAGATATCCTTCAGACGCGCAAGAGTCTCTACACCGTCAATGCCGGGCATGCGGTGGTCAAGAAGGATCATATCGTAGGTGGAATTGCGGCACATGCTGAGGCATTCGTGTCCGTTTTGCGCAACGTCACAGGAAACATCCATGGAAGCAAGCATGGATGCCAGGATGGCATTGTTTACAGGCATGTCATCCACTATTAGTATGTGTGCCGGATCTGAAATGATATTATTTTCTTTCATACCTTGATCTTGAAGATTGATTAATTCCCTAACTCCATAATGATATCACAAATTACATAAAACTGTGTATTTGAAGCTGACATGTTTGAGGGCGTTCATTACAGATGTTATAATGTTGCCATGAAATCATTAAGAGGGAAGATGACAATTCTTATAGTCCATGCGGTCAAGAGCAGTTCAAAGACAATAGGTGCCGTCGAACTGTCAGGTATAGCGGCTATGCTTGAAGCCGCGGCAAAAGATGGCGATTTGAAGTACGCTCATTATATACGTGCCTGAAGTTGCTGAGTTCTGATACAGTCTGACCTGCAGAGGGAGAGGATCATGAGCATAGTAACACTTACTCTGAATAATTACATAATGATAGCGGAGCTTTTGGGATTATGGGTAATGCTTGATTCCAACGTTCATCTGAAAAAGAGAACAATCACCGCAACACGTATCGTTATAATCCTTATTTTTTCGGAAGCTGTTTTCTGGGCTGTTGAGAGATGGACCAGGGAGATCGGTTATCTGACATGGACGAGGATCATCCTCACTCCGACCATTTATCTGCTTCACCCCATAATAGTGCTTGGAATAATGGACATGGCGGAGTATCTGAAGAAGAACAAATTTCTCGTCTATCTTCCCGTCCTCATAAGCGCGCCGCTTCTGTACACATCCCAGTGGACTCATCTTTTTTACTGGTTCGATGAAAATAACCTGTATATCGCCGCAGACAGTTTTCTGAGGTATTATCCGTATTTCCTGTTTTTAGCGTATGTTCTCATTTTTATCGGTGCATTTATAGTTCGGTATACTAAGTACGGAGCTACAGAAAGAAAGGGTATTTTGATAAGCATCGTCGCTGCATCGATCGGTGCCGTGATGCATATTGTATTTGAGATGGATGTGGATTACAGCACATTGTTTGCTTCTCTTCTCATCATTTACTATCTGTCCCTGTACGTTCTGACTGCCAAGGAGGATACCCTTACTCATCTTCTGAACCGCCAGTGCTACTACGCAGATTCGGAAAACCATAAGGACCAGATCAGTGCGGTTGTATCGGTGGACATGAATGACCTTAAGAAGATCAATGATACCCAGGGACATGGTGCCGGAGACAAGGCTCTCGTAACGGTTGCAGAGTGTCTTACAAAGGGCAGGATGAGAAATAAAAAAGTATATCGCATAGGAGGAGACGAATATGCGGTATTTTACATGAATAAGACCGAAGATGATGTAAAAAAAGACATAGAAAGCATGAAGGCCGAACTGGCCAAAACTCCGTATGTATGCGCTTTTGGTTATGAGATGGTCAGTGACAGGGACGTTGAAAAGGCAATGCTTGTAGCCGATCGCGAAATGTATACCAATAAAGCGAAGTTGAAAAAGGACAAGGAGAAAAAGATCGCTGCTCACAAGGAAGCTACCATCCGTGTTATGCATGAAGCCCTTGGCTCCGGTATGTGGAGCATGGAATTTGATGAGGACGGCAAAAGGACATCCGTGGACTGGAGTCCCGAATTCAGAAAGATGATCGGATATACGGATGAAAGTGACTTCCCGAATAAGCTTGAATCCTGGTCAGATCTTCTTCATCCCGATGACAAGGCGGCAGTTCTTAAGGAATTTAACGATACCATATCCGATTATTCCGGAGAGAGGAATTACGATGTTGAGTACCGGCTCAAGGTAAAAAGCGGTGAGTGGAGATGGTTCCACGCCATCGGCAGACTGATCAGGTATGAAAACGGAGTTCCCATGTCATATGTCGGAATGTTCGTAGATATTACCGAAAAAAAGAATGGATATGACAAAAACCAGATAATATGATCCTTATGTTCATTTAATGCATGCATGAAATATCCGAAAATGTGATTCAGGCAGGAGTACCCATAAGGATACTCCTGTTTGTTAGACAAATCATTTCTCTGAATTTTATATATGAACCGAAGGACAGGAATAAACCGGATGGTTTGAGGATATATTTAGGAAACGCTATACCCGGAACAGGTATAAGGAGGGGAGACATGGAATTCAGGAAGATATTTGATACTATACCTGAGCGGTTTGATAAATTCAGACCGCGATACAGTGCGGATCTTTTTGAGTATCTGATCAAAACCGCGGAAATAGGTCCAGGTAAAAAGGTTCTTGAGATAGGCCCCGGAACCGGACAGGCAACTGATCCCATACTTAACACGGGCTGTGACTATAATGCCATCGAGCTCGGGGAGCATTTATATGCCAAGATGAGGGAAAAATATGACAGTCATACGAATTTTCATATAGTAAACGATGATTTTATCACTCATGATTTTGGAGATGTCAGGTTCGATATGATCTACTCGGCAGCTACGATCCAGTGGATACCGGAGAGATATGCCTTTCCCAAGACCCTTGAGCTGTTAAAACCGGGGGGAATTCTCGCAATGATGTTTCTTATCGGAGACTATAAGACTCCGAATGAGGAACTTTTTGCGAAGATCCAGGATATCTACAGCATGTATTATAAGCCGGAAAAACCATATGATCAGATGAAGGAGCCCTTCGATTATCTTCATGCGACGGATTACGGCTATGTTGATATGGAAAGGAAGGATTTTCACGGTGTCAGGGTCTTTGATGCGGATGAATATGTATCATACTGCGGAACTCACAGCGATCATCTTGTAATACCCGAGCCATATAAGACAAAATTTTTCGAGGGGCTTAGAGAAACCGTCCGTAATAACGGCAACAGAGTGGAATACAGGGATACATACGTTCTGTATATTGCAAGAAAGTCTAAATGAACTTTTTATAGGCAGCATTTTTGAAAAAACCGGAAAAACCGGGGAAAATATGCGAAAAATCAGCAAATGTAAACTGTCATGTTACATTTTGCACAGGAGAATTTCTTGTCCGCAGCGGTTCTTTTTCCTAGAATCGGCATTGTAACCGGTTGCCAAAAACAACATAACAGGAGGACATATCCGGCCGTTTTCAAGTCTGCGTTTTTTACACGAAAAAGGGCCGGGAGAAGAATGATCGTATGCCAGACATAAAGAAAAGCGTAAACAGTAAATCTTTGAACAGTCCCGGGAGGTAATGTATGAAAAACGTAAGACTTGGAAAAACCGGCATAACCGTACCTCAAAACGGCTTTGGAGCGCTTCCGATCCAGAGAGTGGACCTGGACGATGCGGTTAAGATACTCCGCAAAGCATATGACGGAGGAATGCGATTTTTCGATACGGCAAGAGCGTACAGTGACAGTGAGATCAAACTGGGTGCCGCATTCGGTGAAGGATACGCTGACCGTGATAAGATCGTCATCGCAACCAAGACGACTGCCAAAAAGCCTGAAGACTTTTGGAAGGATCTGGAGACTTCACTTGCAAATCTGAAGACGGATCATATTGATATATATCAGTTCCATATGATGAATGAATGCTGGAAGCCCGGTGACGGAACCGGAATGTATGAATGTATGCTCGAAGCAAAGAAACAGGGTAAGATCAGGCATATCAGCGGAACAGCTCATAAGATAGGTGTTGCGAGAGAAATAGCAGAATCCGGCCTTTATGACACCCTTCAATATCCCTTCAGTTACCTGGCTGATGAAAAAGAGATAGAGCTCTTGAGGCTCTGTAATTCGAAGGATGTCGGACTTATCTGCATGAAGGGACTTGCAGGCGGTCTGATCACTAACTCTAAGGCAGCAATGGCGTTCATATCGCAGTTCGACGGTGCGGTACCCATCTGGGGCATACAGCGTGAGAGCGAGCTGGACGAATGGCTTTCCTATATGGAGGATACCCCTGAGTACAGCGGTGAGATAAAAGAATTTGTAGAGAATGAAAAGAAGTCGCTTTCCGGTGATTTCTGCAGAGGATGCGGATATTGCATGCCCTGCACGGTGGGAATACAGATCAATCAGTGCAACAGGATGAGCCTGATGCTTAGAAGAGCACCAAGTGCAGGATGGCTCAGTAAGTACTGGCAGGGCGAAATGGAGAAGGTCAGTGAATGTATAGAATGCGGTGCATGTCTGCCCAGATGTCCGTACGGACTGAATATTCCGGAACTCCTTAAGAAGAATCTGGAGGATTACCGGAGAGTGCTTTCAGGAGAAGCTGAGGTATGAAGTTGTGATCGAGGTCGAGTCACAGTTCTGGCATTGCTACAAAGCTTAACCGGTAAATTGACGTTGCCCCGGTTTACCTCACAAAAAGGACTTATATCGGTGAAATGATGATATGCACGGATAAAAAATAATTGATAGGTACGTATATTTTGGTATAAAGTGGTCCTATGAAGATCATTAACCTTATTGAAAATACGGCAGGCAAGCCGGGATGCATTTTTGCACACGGCTTGTCTTTTTATGTTCAGACCGCGTATCATCGTTTGCTTATGGATCTTGGACCATCTGAAGAAACGCTGCATAACGCGGATATCCTCGGGATCAATCTTAAAGCAGTTGATACCGTAGTGTTAAGCCATGGTCATTATGATCATTCCGGAGGCATTATCCCTTTCTCTGAGATAAATGACAGAGCAGTCATTTATATGCAGAGCTCTGCTGACGGAGAATACTACGCAGATGACGGAGCCTTGGCAGAGGGTGACAGATACAGATATATAGGGATAGATAAGAAGATACCTGAGCTTTCGCAGGTGGTACGGCTGAGTGGAGACCACGTGATAGATGAAGAGCTGGAGCTTTTTACGGTCAAGCACAGAACTCACCAGCTTCCGTTTACCAACAGACGGCTTCTCATAAAAAACAGTGATGGTTTTGTAAGAGACGATTTTGCACATGAGCATTATCTTGTCGTAAGGGAAGAAGAAAAAACGATCCTTATATCGGGATGTGCCCATAACGGGATCCTGAGCATAATGGATGCATATGCAGAAAAATATTCATCATATCCGGACGTGGTGATAAGCGGATTTCATTTGATGAAAAAGACACCCTACAGGCCGGAGCAGCTTGAAGATATAAGAGATATCGCGAAAAGTCTTAATGGATATCCTTCAAAATATTATACCTGTCATTGTACCGGACTTCCCGCATATGATGTTATGAAAGAGATCATGGGTGATAAACTCAGCTATATTCATTCGGGAGAAGAAGTGATCCTGTAAAGATACTTCAAACAGCGTGGAACAGTAATTTAATCAAACAGGAAAAAACAGATTCATTCAGAAATGAATTGCAATATATGAAAGGCTGGAAAATGTTTAAAAATCAGATCATAAGATCTATAGCAGTGATATTGGCCGTACTATTGATCGCAGGATGCGGTAAGACGGAGGAGAATCCTGCAGATGCTGAGCTTTTGCTGGGATTTAGCCAGATAGGATCGGAAAGCGCATGGAGGATTGGGAACACAAGGGATATAGAAAATTCCGCTGCCGAATACGGAATAAGCCTTATGCTTGAAAATGCCAATCAGAGTCAGGAGAATCAGATCGCCGCAATAAGACGGTTCATAGCATACAAGGTTGATGTTATCGCCTTTTCACCTATCGTTGAAGAGGGCTGGGATAATGTCCTTATGGAAGCGAAGGAGGCCGGAATTCCGGTTATTTTGGTGGACAGGGATATTGAAACAACCAATGAGGGGCTGACCACATGTCTGATAGGCGCTGATTTTTACAATGAAGGAGTCATGGCTGCGGAATATCTGATCAGGAAGGCTGATGAGCTTGGTCTGGAGCACGTGAACATAGTAGAGATCACCGGAACGGAAAATTCCACTCCCATGAGGCAGCGCCAGGCAGGCTTTGCAGACACTATTGCGGATGATGAACGTATGTGTATCCTCGAACGGATCGACGGAGATTTTTTGAAAAGCCGCGGAGCGGAGTGCATGAGATATCTGCTCGATACTTACGGAGATGACATAGATGTCGTTTTTTCACACAATGATGAGATGACTCTCGGAGCTCTTCCGGAGATCGAAAAAACAAATCTTATACCCGGGGAAGATATCATCATAATATCCATCGACGGCGGACAGGAAGCTATTGATGCGCTTAAGGCAGGCAGGATCAATTGCGTGGTTGAGTGCACTCCCAATCTCGGAAATGAACTGATGGAAACCGCGCTCAGTCTGAAAAACGGAGAAGAAGTGGAGGCCGTGATTCATCCCGTAGAGAGGATATTCAGTGACGAACAGGATGTATCAGCCATAGGACCCAGAGGCTATTGAGGACTCGGATGGAAAGAATCAAGAAGGAAAAGAGTATTCTCGGCCGGATCAGCGACCTGAGTCATAAGCTTGTTTTAATGCTCGTGATACCTATAATCATGAGCCTTGTTTTCATGCTCGTCTATGCATCCAAATATCATAATGCCATCGTAAGAATGGAAACCATTACGAGCTTAAAGACGGTCGTAACGGAGGACATACCCGGGAGCGCATGGAATATAGTAAGCGGACGCGAGACCTTTCCGGAAAGCCATATTTATGAAAAGATAAACAGTGTGGACGATACTATAGAGAGAATAACCGCAAGTACCGGTGCGGAAAATCGTCTTTCACTCATAGTCGCGGGCAGGACCATGCAAACACTGCGAAATTATGTGGACCGGATCCGTGATAATATAGGCAATGATGTCCCGGTTGTGGAAAACGAAGCTGTCCTTACCGAGGTAAGAGATGTTGCGGCACTTGTTGACAGCATGCTTAACGAATACATAGAGCAGGAGATAAAATCAGCCGCAAGCATGAGCATCAGCTTAAGGATCGGTATCATAATAACCGCTGTATTTGAAGTGCTGACAGTCATACTCGCGATGCTGATCAGAAACAGATCGGTCATTGCAACCGAAAATTCAATAAGACAGCCGATCGAAAGACTTGAGGAGGTTGCAGCCAAGATCGCGGAGGGTTCTCTTGATGCCAGGATAGCAGACACGGAGGTTACCGAGCT
>OCVV012847053.1_pt1 | contig 17130 bp, 15 predicted proteins | sample 1539721 | NCBI WGS metagenome assembly OCVV01 (sample SAMN02144230, study PRJEB22623) | gut metagenome | biome: sheep rumen | host: Ovis aries | place: New Zealand | reverse complement strand
TTCGAAGTAATTCACGACGGAGCGACTCCTCCAGGTTAGTCATTACAGCTTTTTCTAATCGCAAATAACTCATAGTTCCTATTTTAAGGTGTTAGTTTTAGATTTGATTTCATTTTCCAAAAGTACTCAATTTCGACGTGATTACAAAATAAAATAAGATTTTTTTTAAGAAAAAGATTGTTTTTTATGAAAGTAGAATTAAATTCACGCCTCAAACAACGTTTTTTTGTTCTTTTTTATTACTTTTGCAAGGAATTCAAAAGAAACACATGGTCATGGTAATATTAGGGAAGGAATCGGAAAAGGAACAAATCACCCAAGCTTTGAGAGAACTATGGGAACTCATTAGCGAGGAGCAACGTACCCTGCTGTTGAAATATACTACCCTGGAGAAATTCAAAAAAAATGAATTTATCTATCATGAGGACGATATACCAGAGTATCTTTTCTGCCTGGCAAAAGGAAAAGTAAAGATTTTCAAAGAAGGTATCGGGGGACGTTCACAGATTGTACGTATGGCCAAGCCAGAAGGATTCTTCGGATATCGCGCTGGTTTCATCGGCGCACACTACAGTACATCGGCTGCTGCCATTGATTCTGCAGTAATATGCAAGATTCCTCTTCCCGTCATCTTGAAAATCATCAAGGAAAACAATGACGTTGCTTTCTATTTCATCATTCAACTTGCAAGTCTGCTTGGACATGCCGACGAACAGACTGTCAATCTGACGCAAAAGCATATTCGCGGGCGATTGGCAGATGCCTTGCTCCGACTGAAGAATAAATATGGAGTCGAGGAAGACGAGAAGACACTGGCTGTCACCCTCAGCCGTGAGGATTTAGCAAATCTGTCGAATATGACAACCAGCAATGCCATCCGCACTCTGTCGGCTTTTGCCACTGAGGAACTCATCACCACCGACGGGCGTCGCATTACTCTGCTTGATGAAGACAAACTTCACAAGATTTCCCAAAATGGTTAGTCGGGAATCAGGAAATTGATTACTTCTTGTTCTACGTCAACACGATAGGAGCCAACCGGCGTTCCTATCAATCGTCCATCGACACCGACTAAAGCATGCTTGGCTTCTTCTACGGTCAGTTCTCTCGTACGATAGGGATGCACACTGCGATGGTTCAGGAAACGACCCGTTATCAAGAGCCACAAACCAGCAAAGACTTGCAAAATACCTGTATGATAGACTACTGACACATCCAGCAAGCCATTATAGGGCACAGCATTGGGGGTCTGTCCGTATCCAGGACCACTGCCAATACACATGGTCATTACCTTTCTGTTTACCACATCCGAATTAATCTTTATATGCATCTTGTAGTCCATACGGTGAAATATCATCAGGAAGAAAGAAACTATCATGGACAAGGTGCGGGAACCCAACAACGAACGCGCCTGCTTACGTAAGTTCATCACGTCAGCTATCAACCCGACATTAATACAGTTCAGAAAATAGCGATGGCATTGTTCGCCCTTTTTGTTTTTGTAGCGTATGCATCCCAAATCCACCTGGCGAATGCGACGTTTTATCAGCCAATCGACGGTCTGTTCCAGATTGGCTTCCTTGAAATCCCAATAACGCGCAAAATCGTTCATCAAACCATTAGGAATAACGCCTAAGGCTATCGAATCGCGAACCTGTTTTTCTTCCTTCATCAAACAGTTAACAGCATCGTTCAAGGCTGAGTCGCCTCCCACCACAATGATAGTTTTATAACCATTGTGTATCAGCATAGACACCAGTCTCTCTACACTATCTGACGATTCGCTCTGTACAAAGTCGTATTGTACGTGACGTTCGTCAAGAACCTTTTGTATGCGTTCTCTCTGCTTACTGCTACGTCCCTTGGGACAATAGAGAATTCCCCAACGTTGCTGTTCCATATTATTGCGATATTTCGATGATTTTCTTCACTTTTTCTTCCATCGGCAGCATGGCATCTATCCAGTGGATCATGAAGCCACGGCGCTCCATTCCACGGAACCATGTCATCTGTCGTTTTGCAAACTGATGAATAGCTATTTCCAAGCGCTGGAACATCTCCTCGTACGATAGTTTTCCAATTAGATATTCCGTCACAAACTTATATTCCAGTCCATAGTATATCAGGTCGTCTGGAGCAATACCCTCAGCCAACAGCCCTTTCACCTCGTCAATCATCCCCTCGTCCAGTCGTGCTTTCAATCTTTTGGTTATTTTCTTTCTACGTTCCTCCCTATCAATATTGACACCGATAATGAGCGAATCAACAGGAGGCAGTTCGCGACATGGTGTAGGATGTTCCAGATTGTATGTTTCTATCTCTATGGCACGGATAGCACGCTGACATGAATCCACGTCGGTCTTATTGTGCATATTAGACCCGTTTTTCTCTTTCAGATCTATTAGCAACTTCGTCAACTCGTCAAGCGACTTACTTTCCAGACTATCCCGAAGAGCTTGATTCTGTGGAACGGGCGATAATTTATAACCTTTTAGCACAGCCTCAATATACAGACCTGTTCCGCCACAAAGAATAGGTTGTTTACCTCTTGCCCTGATATCCTGATAGGCATCATAGAAGTCTTGCTGATATTGAAACAGATTGTATTTTGTACCCGGTTCGCAGATATCTATCAGGTGGTAGGCTATATCAGCAACAGAATGGCCGACCACGTGATAATCGGCTAAATCTTTGCCTGTACCGATATCCATACGCCGATAAACCTGACGGGAGTCAGCCGAGATAATTTCTCCATCTACCTCTTTTGCCAGGGCGGCTGCCAATGGAGTCTTACCACTGGCTGTCGGACCGAGTATGGTTATCAACCGTTTTTCCACCTTATTTATATATTATGCATCAGCAAAAACTTTTCCATCACTGAGTGTAACCTGCAACTGGTTGTACTCGCAATGAAAATCATTTTTCAAACGATTCAGATAACGCGCGCACTCCCACTTACACATGGGCAAATCATGCAACAGATAGTTGCCGCACGTCTCTGGAGTTGTGGCAGGCACGACTTCCTGTGTAAGAATCCATTCCAAACACTGGATAGTCAGCTCCCGCATATGCTGTACACTATAGTTGCCTGTCATGACAATATACATCCCCGTCAGGCAACCCATCGGACCAACATACACCACATCGTCTTTGGCTTTCGAATTACGGAACCAGGTAGCCATCAAATGCTCGATGCTATGCATGGCTGCTGGCGCAACAGCTGGTTCCTTGTTGGGCTCCGTGATACGCAAGTCGAAGGTACGAAACAACTTATCGTCTCGAGAGATATAAATCCCAGGCTTTAACCGTGTATGGTCAATCGTAAAACTCTGTATTACTTCCATCTTTCTATAACTATTTCTGTCTGCAAAGATAGATAAAAAAAGCCGTTCGACAAAATCGAACGGCTTTTATTTTATTATTAGCTAATAGCTAACTGCTAATAACCTTATTATTTCAGCTCAGCAAGATACTTAATGGTGCGAACCATCTGAGAAGTATAAGAGTTCTCATTGTCGTACCAAGCAACAACCTGTACGAGAGAGTTACCGTCACCAATCTTAGAAACCATAGTCTGGTTAGCATCGAACAGTGAACCGAACTTCATACCGATGATGTCTGAAGAAACGAGCTTCTCCTCTGTGTAACCGAAAGACTCGTTGGTAGCAGCCTTCATAGCAGCGTTGATACCCTCAACAGTTACCTCACCCTTAACAACAGCGTGCAGGATAGTGGTAGAACCTGTAGGAGTTGGAACGCGCTGAGCAGCACCGATCAACTTACCGTTGAGCTCAGGAATTACAAGACCGATAGCCTTAGCAGCACCAGTTGAGTTAGGAACGATGTTCTGAGCACCAGCACGAGCGCGCTGAACATCACCCTTGCGCTGAGGACCGTCCAGAATCATCTGGTCACCAGTGTAAGCGTGAACAGTTGTCATGATACCGCTCTGGATTGGAGCGAAATCGTTCAGAGCCTTGGTCATAGGAGCCAAGCAGTTGGTGGTGCAAGAAGCAGCTGAGATAACAGTGTCAGCAGGAGTCAGAGTCTTGTGGTTTACATTGTAAACGATAGTAGGCAGATCATTACCTGCAGGAGCAGAGATAACAACCTTCTTAGCACCAGCTGTCAGGTGAGCAGAAGCCTTCTCCTTTGATGTGTAGAAACCTGTGCACTCCAGAACAACGTCAACATCCAGCTTACCCCAAGGCAGCTCAGCAGCGTTAGGAATAGCATAGATAGTGATTTTCTTACCATCTACTACGATGTAATCCTCACCAGCCTCTACGGTGTGCTTGTTCTCACCGAACTTGCCACAGAAACCACCCTGAGCGGTGTCATACTTCAACAGATGAGCAAGCATCTTTGGGCTTGTCAAGTCGTTGATTGCTACAACTTCATAACCTTCAGCCTCGAACATCTGACGGAAAGCGAGGCGACCGATACGGCCGAAACCGTTAATAGCTACTTTTGTCATTTTTACTAATTATTTTAAAGGGTTTAATAAAATTTTTTCGTTTTCGACCGCAAAGTTACAAAAAAATAATTATATTTGCACTTGATTTCTGTCTTAATTAAGATTAAAGTTTAAACATTAAACATTAAAAATGCGATAAATCAAGGACAAGAGTCCAAGATTGCAAAACACAGATTGCAAATTAAAGAATAATTAGTATACGTAACATTAAATTTAAAAGAATTATGGGATTTATTAGTGAATTCAAAGAGTTTGCCATGAAAGGCAACGTAATGGACATGGCTGTCGGTGTTATCATCGGTGGTGCTTTCGGTAAGATTATCTCCAGTCTGGTAGAAGACATTCTTATGCCTATCATCAGTATCTGCACTGGTGGTATCAGTTTTACCGACCTGTTTGTGGTTTTGGGCGACGGTTCATTCAAGACTTTAGCCGAAGCTAAGGAGGCTGGCGCAGCCGTTTTTGCTTATGGACAGTTTATTCAGAACATTCTCGACTTCGTTATCATTGCCTTCTGTATCTTCATCATGATTAAGGCTATGAACAAGCTCAATCGCAAGAAGGAAGAACCAGCACCAGAGGCTCCTGCAGGTCCTACTCAGGAGGAGTTGCTCACTGAGATTCGTGATCTGCTGAAACAGAAATAAATCAAGAAATGAACCTTCTTTATATAATATAAGGTGGCAAACGTGATGCCACCTTATTTTATTTTTGTACCTTTGCCGCTGTTTTCAGAATAGTACATACAAATATGGTAAAGACATTGGATTTTAAGCCGAAAATGTTTTCGGCTATCAAGCATTACGATAGAAAGACATTCATGGCCGACCTTATGGCTGGTATCATTGTAGGTATCGTGGCACTGCCTCTGGCTATTGCTTTTGGTATTGCCAGTGGCGTCAGCCCTGAAAAGGGTATCATTACAGCCATTGTTGCCGGACTGATGATTTCACTCTTTGGCGGTTCAAAGGTACAGATAGGTGGCCCCACTGGTGCATTTATCGTCATCGTCTATGGTATCATTCAGCAGTATGGCATACAGGGTCTTACCATTGCCACCCTCATGGCTGGCGTATTCCTTATATTATTAGGCGTACTTCGTTTGGGTACCATTATCAAGTATATTCCCTACCCCATTGTTGTCGGTTTCACCAGTGGTATCGCCGTCACCATCTTCACCACGCAGATCAAAGACCTGTTGGGCATGCAAATGGATACGGTGCCAGCTGATTTTGTTGAAAAATGGATTGCCTATTTTGCCAACATGAATCACATCGATTGCTGGAGTGCTCTGATGGGTATCACCAGTGTTGCCATCATTGCCGTATGGCCAATTCTGGCTCGTTTGTTCAGACTTTCGCCTCTACGTTCGCTGCCTGGATCATTGGTTGCCATCATCGTGGTAACCATCGCGGCTTTGTTGTTGAAAACGTATGCAGGCGTCACCACCATTGAAACAATCGGTGACCGTTTCAGCATCAATTCCACACTGCCCGGGGCTGTCGTGCCTGAGCTTTCCTGGGAGACTATTAAGGGACTTGTAGGACCAGCCGTTACGATTGCAGTTCTCGGTGCTATTGAGAGTTTACTCTCTGCCACCGTCGCTGATGGTGTTATCGGTGACCACCATAACTCCAATACCGAACTCATCGGACAGGGTATTGCCAACATCGCATCTCCTCTATTCGGTGGTATTCCTGCCACAGGAGCCATTGCCCGTACGATGACTAATATTAACAATGGCGGACGCACGCCTGTTGCTGGTATTATCCATGCAGCCGTACTACTGCTCATCTTCCTGTTCCTCATGCCATTGGCACAATACATACCGATGGCATGTCTGGCTGGCGTACTCGTTGTCGTCGCTTATGGCATGAGTGGTTGGCGTTCATTCCTCGCCATGTTGCGCAATCCCAAGAGCGACATCACCGTACTGTTGCTCACTTTCTTCCTCACCATCATCTTCGACCTCACCATCGCCATCGAATTTGGTCTCATCTGCGCCTGTCTGCTGTTCATGCGACGTATGGCAGAGACTACCGATGTGCATGCCGTACTCAACGAAATTGACCTCAACGAAGATGCGGATATGGAACGTGGCAATCTGGAACACCTCACTATCCCAGAGGGTGTAGAGGTTTATGAAATCAACGGTCCCTATTTCTTCGGAGCCGGCAACCGCTTTGAGGACATCATGGCACGCTACGGCAGTCGCCCCAAGGTACGCATCATCCGCATGCGTAAAGTACCCTTTATCGACTCCACAGGTCTGCATAACCTCGAGAATATGTGTCTGATGAGTCAGAAGGAGGGCGTCACCGTTGTCCTCTCGGGTGTCAATGAGAAAGTAGATGGCGTGCTAAAGCGCAACCACTTCGAGCGCATTGTAGGCGAGCAGAACATCTGCAACCACATCGACCTCGCCTTGGCAAGAGCCAAGGAGATTGTTGAATAATAAAAAGGGCTGAGAAAAACATATTTTCCCAGCCTTTTTTGTTCTGTTCATTTATTCCCACTCGATGGTTGCGGGTGGTTTGGAGGAGATGTCGTAACAGACGCGGTTGACGCCGCGGACCTTGTTAATAATCTCATTGGAGACTTTTGCCAGGAAGTCGTAAGGCAGATGAGCCCAGTCGGCTGTCATGGCATCGGTACTGGTAACAGCACGCAGGGCTACTGGATGCTCATAGGTGCGCTCATCACCCATCACGCCAACAGAGCGTACGGTGGAGAGCAACACGGCACCAGCCTGCCATACCTTATTATATAATGTCTCACCATCGGTATCGACATACTCACGGAGTCCACGTACATAGATGTCGTCGGCATCCTGTAGGATACGCACTTTCTCGGGAGTAATGTCACCCAGGATGCGAACAGCCAGTCCGGGACCAGGGAAGGGATGGCGCGTAATGAGGTGTTCGGGCATACCCAACTGGCGACCGACACGACGAACCTCGTCCTTGAAGAGCCATTTCAGGGGCTCGCAGAGCTGGAGATTCATTTCCTTAGGCAGTCCGCCTACGTTATGATGACTCTTAATAACCTTACCTGTGATATTGAGCGACTCGATACGGTCGGGATAGATCGTTCCCTGTGCCAACCATTTAGCATCGGTAATCTTCTTGGCCTCAGCATTAAATACCTCCACGAAATCACGACCGATAATCTTGCGTTTCTGCTCTGGGTCGCTGACGCCTGCCAGATCATTGAAGAACTTCTCGCTGGCATCTACACCGATCACGTTAAGTCCTAAGCCCTGATAATCTTTCATTACCTGCGTAAACTCATTCTTGCGGAGCATACCATGATCGACGAAGATACAAGTAAGATTCTTGCCAATCGCCTTATTGAGCAATACTGCAGCAACGGAAGAATCGACACCGCCAGAGAGACCAAGTATTACACGGTCGTTACCGATTTGCTCTTTCAGTTCTTTAACGGTAGTATCAACAAAGGAGGCGGCACTCCAGTCCTGCTTAGAGCCACAGATGTCCACCACGAAATTCTTTAGCAACAAGGCACCCTGAAGTGTGTGATAAACCTCAGGATGGAATTGTACTGCCCAAATATCCTTCTGATTCCAGAAGGCAGCATTCTTGACATCGTGTGTGCTACCAATGACCTCAAAGCCTTCTGGAATGGCAGTGATGGTGTCACCGTGCGACATCCAGACCTGGGAACCTCGGTCGAAGCCTTTAAACAACGGATTAAAGAGATTAATCGTCTCCAGATGGGCGCGTCCATACTCACGACTGTCGGCCTTTTCCACTTTTCCGCCTAAGGTATGGGAAATAAACTGTGCACCATAGCAGATGCCCAGAACAGGGATGCGACCAATAAATTGACTGAGATCTACCTTGAAAGCCTCCGGGTCATGAACGCTATAAGGCGAACCACTTAAGATAACGCCTATCACAGAGGGGTCATCCTTAGGAAACTTATTGTAAGGCAGAATTTCGCAGAAGGTATCCAGTTCACGAACGCGGCGACCAATCAACTGAGTGGTCTGTGAACCGAAATCCAAAATAATTATCTTCTGTTGCATACTATATTATATATTATTTATAAAATTCTCTGCTTGGTCGAGGGTATCCATCTTGCCGACATCCATCAGCCGGAGGTCTATCGCCTCGAAACCTTTGATAAGATGAGTAGCACAAGCACTCAGATAGAAGTCCATAATGGGGAACCTGTCGGGCCATTCACTGAGTAAGGGGACCAACGAAGGGTGGAAGACATGAATACCTGAGAAAGCCAACGAATGTCCCTCACGACCCTTCACTTCCCCCGTCTCAATATTCTTCCAGCCTACCAACCGCTGTTCATCATCAAACTGAAGATAACGCTTCGTTTGTCGCTGACTGACTACCAATACGGGAGCATCAGTGGGTAACTGGTTCAGGTCGAGGTTACTCAGAATATCGACATTATGTATCAGGATAGGCTCCGAGGGGTCAAACAGGGGTAATGCCTTCTTAATACCGCCGCCCGTCTCCAACAATTGCTCACGCTCGTCACTGATGCGGATATCCAACCCAAAATTGTCGTTCAAACGAAGATAGTCAATAATCTGGTCGGCAAAATGATGCACATTCACCACGATACGCTCATAACCAGACTTTTTCAGTTTCATAATGACATGCCAGAGCAAAGGCTGTCCACCCACAGGGACCAAAGCCTTAGGCATCGTGTCGGTCAGGGGTTTCAAGCGTGTTCCTAACCCCGCTGCAAAAATCATGGCTTGCCTCATTTCGCTTTCAGTATTTGATTAATACCCTGTTCACGATGGCAGATATGGACTTCTATGCCAAACTTCTCGTGGATATGTTCCGCCAAGTGCTGGGCACTATAGACACTGCGATGCTGTCCGCCCGTACAACCGAAGGAGAACATGAGTGACGTGAAACCACGTTGAATATATCTCCGTACATGAGCATCTGCCAAACGATAGACACTATCAAGAAAGGTCAGGATTTCACCATCATCCTCTAAGAAACGGATTACAGGCTCGTCCAATCCAGTGAGTTTCTTGTAGGGCTCGTAACGTCCGGGATTGTGGGTGGAACGGCAATCGAATACATACCCTCCGCCATTGCCACTCTCATCCTCAGGAATACCTTTGCGATAAGAGAAACTAAAAACCTTGACTATCAGCGGTCCCTGTGCGTCATATTTTGAGAAGGTAGCCGGACCATCCTGAGGATGAGGCTTATAGGGATTGCGGTCGGTAGTCTTGTAACCGTCAGCACGACTGACAGTTGTTTCTACCCGTTGGAAACGTGGCATATTAGCCAGGCGCGTCAGCAGATCGGTGAGATATGGGTAGGGGAAGTTACGTTCGCTAAGCAGTTCGCGGATGTTCTGCATGGCTGGCGGAATACTCTCAATAAAATGAGGCTTACGCTCAAAATAGCCACGGAAGCCATAGGCACCCAGTACCTGTAACTGACGGAACAACACGAAGAGCGACAAACGCTCAACAAACTTATGGGGCGACGGTACTTCTGTATATTGCTTGAGAGCATTGTAGTATTCATACACCAGTTCTCGACGCAGTTTATGGGGATATTTGGCAGACGCTTGCCAAAGGAAGGAAGCAAGGTCATAATAGTATGGACCTTTGCGACCGCCCTGGAAATCAATAAAATACGGATTCCCTTTAGCATCGAGCATCACATTGCGTGCTTGAAAGTCGCGATAGAGGAAACCCTGTACGTCATCAACCGAAGTAAGATCTTTGGCTAAAAGACGGAAGTCGGCCTCCAGCTTGATTTCATGAAAATCGAGTTCGGTGGCTTTCAGAAAACAATATTTAAAGTAATTGAGATCGAAGAGCACACTATTCACATCGAACTCCGCCTGTGGATAACAATTGGAAAAATCCAACTCACGGGCACCACGCATCTGGATGTTAGGCAACTGACGAATGGTACGACGCAGCAGTTCCTGTTCCTTCAGTGTATAACGACCACCAGCCTCACGACCGCCACGAATGGCATCAAACAAAGACAAACTGCCCAAATCGGTCTGAAGATAACGCGATTCGTCATCGCTGACAGCCAAAAGACGGGGAACGGGCAACTGCCGTTTAGTGAAATGGCGGCAGAGATAGACAAAAGCATGATTTTCATCACGACTGGTACCAATGACGCCTACTACCGTAGAACCGTCATGAGCCGTCAGACGATAGTAGATGCGGTTACTTCCTGCCACTGGTAATTGCTCGTATTTGGCAGGCTCCTCCCCACTCCATTGCTTATATAACTGAAGTAACTGATGCATAGTGCCGACAAAGGTACGAAAAAGTGAGAATAATACCAAAAGAATGAAAAGTTTTTTGCTTGAAAACTAAAAAGCCGACTGTCCTCACGACAATCGGCTCTTTAAAACAAACTACTTAAAAACTAATCTACTAAAACAAATCAAAAAAATATCTTTATTTCGCTAAATCTATTCTCGTCATTTTTTCCTTTCACATTGCAAAGATATATAATAAGAATGAAAAATCCAAACATTATTGCAAAAAAATGAACGTTTCTTGATTTAAATCAAAACGGGGAATTAATTTTAACTTAATCCCCCGCTTTTTGATATGTCTGGTTTACAATTCATTACATCATGCCGCCCATTCCAGGAGCACCACCCATTGGCATAGCAGGTTCCTTTTCTGGTTTGTCAACAATCAGGCACTCTGTGGTGAGGAACATACCGGCAATCGAGGCTGCGTTCTCAAGTGCCACACGTGCCACCTTGGCAGGATCTACGATACCAGCCTTGCGCATATCCTCATACTCATCGGTACGGGCATTGTAACCATAGTCACCCTTACCCTCACGAACTTTCTGTACGACAACAGCACCTTCACCGCCACCATTAAAGGCAATCTGACGGAGAGGCTCTTCGATAGCACGGCAGATAATATTGATACCTGTCTGCTCGTCGGCATTAACACCCTTTACATTGACCAAAGCCTGCTGAGCACGAATATAGGTTGTACCGCCACCGGCTACGACACCTTCTTCAATAGCTGCACGAGTGGCGCAAAGAGCATCGTCAACACGGTCTTTCTTCTCCTTCATCTCCACCTCGCTGTTGGCACCTACATAAAGAACGGCAACACCACCTGCCAGTTTAGCAAGACGCTCCTGCAGTTTCTCCTTATCATAAGAAGATGTGGTGAGTTCAATCTCCTTCTTAATCTGGGCAATACGATCCTGAATAGCCTGCTTCTCGCCAGCACCATTAACGATTGTTGTATTGTCCTTAGAAACGGTCACCTTGTCGCAAGTACCCAACATTTCGAGCGTAGCCTGCTCCAACTTCAAACCTTTCTCCTCGCTGATAACAACACCACCTGTCAGGATAGCGATATCCTCAAGCATAGCCTTACGACGATCGCCGAAACCAGGAGCCTTGACAGCACAAATCTTCAGACCGCCACGCAGACGGTTGACAACCAATGTGGTAAGAGCCTCTGAATCCACATCCTCAGCAATAACCAACAATGGGCGTCCACTCTCAGCAGCAGGCTGCAGGATGGGCAGGAAGTCCTTGATATTGGAAATCTTCTTGTCATAAATAAGGATATAAGGGTTCTCCATCACGCACTCCATCTTCTCAGAATCAGTCATGAAGTATGGTGACAAATAACCACGGTCGAACTGCATACCCTCTACTACACCGATGTGAGTATCACGGCTCTTGCTCTCTTCGATGGTGATAACACCATCCTTAGAAACTTTACGCATAGCATCAGCCAGCAGTTTACCAATTTCCTCATCGTTGTTGGCAGAAACGGTGGCTACCTGCTCAATCTTGTCATAGTTGTCGTCAACCTGCTCGGCATTCTCCTTGATGAAATCAACAACAGCCTTGACAGCCTTGTCAATACCACGTTTCAAATCCATTGGATTAGCACCTGCTGTGACATTCTTCAGACCCTCGGTCACAATAGCCTGAGTCAGGATGGTAGCCGTTGTTGTACCATCACCGGCATCGTCACCAGTCTTGGAAGCCACACTCTTAACGAGCTGGGCACCGGTATTCTCAAACTTGTCCTCCAACTCAATTTCCTTGGCAACGGTTACACCGTCCTTGGTAATCTGTGGAGCACCGAATTTCTTCTCAATCACTACGTTACGTCCTTTAGGACCTAATGTTACCTTCACTGCATTGGCCAACTGATCAACACCGTTTTTCAACAGGTCGCGGGCCTCAATATTGAATTTGATATCTTTTGCCATAATTCTTAATTATTTTCTGAGTACTATGAGTACCCTGATTATTCCGATTATTCTGATTACTTCTCTAACACTGCTAACACGTCGCTCTGACGCATCATCAAGTATTTCTCACCTTCGAACTCAAGTTCTGTGCCGCTATATTTGCCATAGAGCACTTCATCGCCTGCCTTCAGAACCATCTCCTCGTCCTTGGTACCCTGACCAACGGCCTTGATTGTTCCGTGAAGAGGTTTTTCTTTTGCAGTATCAGGAATAATGATACCACCGATTTTTTCTTCTGCCGGTGCTGGAACTACCAACACACGATCTCCTAATGGTTTGATATTCATATTACGTTACTTTTTAATTGTTAATAAACTTTTTCTGCCACAGAGTTAGCGAAAAACGTGCCAATCTCTTACGACTGACACTTTGGCAGAAAAAAGTCTCCACATTATTATAATATATAAAATAAAACTGAATTTATTTTGTTCTTTCCTCACTTATTCGTACCTTTGCACAAGCTATCAATTATAAATTTAGGTTATGAAAGATTTTATCAAGTATGTGTTTGCCACTGTTACCGGCATCGTTGTGTTCTCCCTGATCATGGGAATTCTCTTTGTGATTTCTCTCGTAGGACTGGCAGCCTCATCGGCTTCGACCGTTCCTGTTGAGAAGAACTCTGTATTCACCCTCATGCTGTCAGGCCAGGTTGACGAACGCGCCGAAGAAGACATCATGGGACAGTTGTCTGGTCAAATTAGCGAGAATCTTGGACTCGACGACATCATCTCAGCCATCAAGAAAGCTAAAGAAAACGAAGACATCAAGGGTATCTATATCGAGACAGGTCTCTTCGCTATTGACACTCCCGCTTCTGCCCACGCTATCCGCGAGGCATTGCTCGACTTCAAGAAAAGCGGCAAATGGATTGTGGCTTATGGCGACAGCTACACACAGACGGCTTACTATATTTGCTCGGCAGCTGACAAAATCTATCTGAACCCACAGGGTATGGTTGATTGGCACGGACTGGCAGCCAATCCATACTTCGTGAAGGATCTGCTGGCCAAGTTTGGTGTGAAATACCAACTTTGCAAGGTAGGTAAATATAAGAGCGCCCCTGAAATGATGACAGCCGACCAGATGAGTGAGCCTAACCGTGAGCAGGTGACTGCTTATATGACAGGCATCTGGAAGGTGATGCTGAAAGATGTGGCTGACAGCCGAAAGATTTCTGTTGACTCACTGAATGCCTACGCTGACAACTTCATCGCCTTAGCCAATCAGCCTGATTTGGTCAAGATGAAGTTGGTGGACAAACTGATGTACACCGACGAGGTGAAGGGTGAGATCAAGAAACTACTGAAAATTGATGCCGATGACGACATCAACCAGTTGTCGCTCTCAGACATGAAGAATGTAAAGGGTAAGAAGGAAAAAGGCGACAAGATTGCCGTTTACTACGCTTATGGCGAGATTGTTGACTCTGAGACTGGCAGTTTGGCTGATCAGGAACATAACATCGTGGCCAATACTGTATGCAAGGACTTGGAGAAACTGGCCAACGACGATGATATCAAAGCTGTTGTTCTGCGTGTCAACTCTCCTGGTGGTTCTGCCTATGCTTCTGAACAGATTTGGCATGCCGTCATGAATGTCAAGGCAAAGAAGCCTGTCGTAGTCTCTATGGGTGGCTATGCTGCTTCAGGTGGCTACTATATCAGTTGTGCTGCTAACTACATCTACTCTGAGCCAACCACTATTACTGGTTCTATCGGTATCTTCGGCATGTTCCCTGACTTCAGCGGACTGCTGACAGAGAAACTGGGTGTGAAGTTCGACGAAGTGAAAACCAACAAGCATGCTGCTTTCGGAACGATAGCCCGTCCGTTCAACGAAGAAGAGTTAGCTTTGCTCGACCAGTATATCGGACGTGGTTACGAGCTGTTCCGCAAGCGTGTAGCTGACGGACGCAAATTGTCTGTTGATGCAGTAGAGGAAATCGCTCAGGGCCGTGTATGGCTGGGTAACGATGCACTGGGCATCAAACTGGTAGATGCTATCGGTTCGCTGGACGACGCTGTGAAGAAGGCTGCCCAACTGGCTAAGATGGATGAATTCAAGACCGAGTCATATCCAGAACCCGCCGACTGGTTTACACAGATTATGGATAAGACTAACAGCGACAGCTATCTCGACGAACAGATGCGTGCCAACTTTGGCGAATTCTATGAGCCTTTCCGCTATCTGAAGAGCATCAACAGTCAGAGCGCTATTCAAGCTCGTCTGCCATTCTTCATCACCATTCGTTAAGAATAGAGAGGTATGAGGGTTGAAGGTGATTTCATTGTCATCAATAAATGGCTGCTCCCGCTGAGCTGGCTTTACGGTTTGGCTGTCAAACTACGTAATTTCGCATTTGAGGCAGGAATACTGAAGAGCCGTTCGTTTGATGTGCCCATCATTTCGGTGGGCAACATCACGGTGGGCGGTACAGGAAAGACCCCTCATGTGGAATATTTGGCAAAGCATCTGAAGGAGATATTCCATGTGGCCATCCTGAGTCGTGGGTATAAGCGTAAGAGCAAAGGATTCATCATTGCCGACGCCAATACCACGATGCTGGAAATTGGCGACGAACCCTATCAGATGAAACAGAAGTTCAAGGAGGTGACGATTGCTGTTGACAAGAATCGCTGTCACGGTATTGAGGAGCTGGTTGCCAACAACGAGGACCTGGATGTCATCCTTTTAGACGACGCCTTCCAACACCGCTATGTCAAACCTGGTATCAATATCCTGCTGGTTGATTATCACCGGCTGATTATCTATGATACACTACTTCCTGCCGGCAGGCTGCGTGAGCCCTTGTCGGGTAAGGATCGTGCAGATGTGGTGATTGTGACAAAATGTCCGAAAGACTTAAAACCGATGGAGTACCGTGTCATCACAAAAGCCATGAATCTCTATCCCTATCAGAGTCTTTACTTCACTTGTCTTACTTACGATGTACTTGTCCCAATCTTTGAAGGTCAGACACGTCGTCTGCAAGATTTGAAACCCAACGAACAGGTACTACTCCTCACGGGCATTGCATCGCCCGAACAGATGGTACACGATTTGGAGCCTTTTGCAAAGCATCTCACTCCCCTCACCTTTGCCGATCATCATCAGTTCAAGGCGAAAGACATCCGACTCATCAATGAGACGTTCGAACAACTACCCGAGCCGCGATGCATTATAACGACAGAGAAAGACGCCACTCGTCTGCAGAACGCTGAGGGGTTGAGTGAACTGGTGCGCAAAAGCATCTATACGCTACCCATCAATATCCACTTCCTGCAAGACCAGGAAGATATGTTTAACCAATATATCATAGGCTATGTACGCAAAAATTCAAGAAACAGCATCTTGGTTAAAAGGAAAAATGACCACAAGTCCCAAGACGGCAATTATTCTGGGGACGGGTCTCGGACAATTAGCTTCCGAAATAACTGACAAGATTGAAATCCCATACACAGAAATTCCCAACTTTCCCGTATCTACCGTCGAGGGACATAGCGGCAAGCTGATATTCGGCAAGTTGGGAGGCATCGACATCATGGCGATGCAGGGACGCTTCCATTTCTATGAGGGCTATTCCATGAAGGAGGTAACCTTCCCTGTCCGCGTCATGTACGAACTGGGCATCAAGACGCTGTTTGTTTCTAATGCAGCTGGCGGTATGAACCCTCAATTTAAGATTGGCGACTTGATGATTATCACCGACCATATCAACTTCTTCCCGGAGCATCCCTTGCGTGGCAAGAACTTCCCAACCGGTCCTCGCTTCCCCGATATGCACGAGACCTATGACAAAAAGCTCATCCAACTGGCTGCTGACATCGCATTTGAGAAGAAGATACGCATTACCTACGGTGTCTATCTCGGACTGCAGGGACCCACCTTCGAGACACCTGCCGAATACAAGATGTATCACCTGATGGGAGCCGATGCCGTAGGCATGTCAACCGTTCCAGAGGTCATTGTAGCCCACCACTGCGGCATTCGCACCTTTGGAGTTTCCGTCATCACCGACTTAGGTGGTTTCGACAATCCCGTAGAGGTAAGCCATGAGGAAGTCCAGGAAGCAGCAAATGCCGCCCAACCGCGCATGACGGAGATTATGCGGGAAATGATTATCCGTTCTGAGAAAATTGAACATAACATATCAATTCAAAAAAATCAAGATCACCCCACAGAAGGATGGAAATAGCAAAATTAGGAGAGTTCGGTCTCATCGACCGATTGACAAAAGATATTAAACCACAGAACGAATCCACGCGATATGGTGTAGGCGACGATTGTGCCGTACTCCATTATCCTGATAGCGAAGTACTCATCACCACCGATATGCTGATGGAGGGCGTTCATTTCGACCTC
>OCVV012830148.1_pt1 | contig 17135 bp, 17 predicted proteins | sample 1539721 | NCBI WGS metagenome assembly OCVV01 (sample SAMN02144230, study PRJEB22623) | gut metagenome | biome: sheep rumen | host: Ovis aries | place: New Zealand | reverse complement strand
TTGTCAGTTTTTGAGGGCGCATAGCGAGCTATGTAACCGAGAAAAGTGGCAAAAAGACTTCAAATCAAACAAAAAGCAACCGAAATGAAACAAAACAAATTGGTAGTAAACTAAAAAACAGAATTTTTAGAACCTACCATAATTAACTAAATAGTGACTCCACCATCAATAATCAGCGCGTGACCAGTTACCCAAGCCGATGCATCAGAAAGTAGGTAAATGATACCATAGGCTATTTCCTCTGGCTCTCCATATCTTTTTAAAGGATATTTCTGCATGTCGAGTTGATGTTGCTCTTCTGATATGGCACCACCTTTTATGAGTTTTGTATTTACCATTCCAGGATTGATGCTATTTACTCGTATCTTTTTAGCAGCTAACTCACGAGCACAGAACTTCATAGTGGAGTTAATGGCAGCCTTAGATGCACCATAGACTCCATTACCTAAGCTGAAAGATTTTATACCACCTATGGATGAAACAAAAACTACAGAAGAATTTTGAACTAATTTCTTCTTCTTAACCAGCAGTCTAAGGAGTTCAACAGGAGCGAAATAGTTGACATTGAAAATTTCGTCATATTTCTCACGTGTACAGAAAGGGAAAGGGAGTGTCATGCCTTTTCCTGCACAAAGAACCACACCGTTCAGTTGTGGCAGTTCACTCACCAAATTCATCACCTCTTCAGTGTTGGTCTGTTCGGCAATGAAAAATTGATGACCTTCACCCTCCATCTTAGAAAGAGTTTCCTTCAGGCGCTCTTCATTGCGTGCTGTAATTATGACCTTAGCTCCTAATTTAGAGCATTCGATAGCTGTAGCTTGGCCAATTCCTGAAGAAGCACCTGTAATAAGTAAGGTCTTACCCTCTAATGAAAAAGGATTATAATTTACACCCATCTTGATTCCGTGTTTTCTTCAGTTTCCACCAACTCGGAAACAACAATGTTTTCCGTTTCAAATTCTACTGTTCCCCATGAAAGACCTACTCCAAAGCCACAACAGATGAATTTAGTAGGTCTATCCTCAAACTTACCTTTCAATTGAGTAACTATCGTTAGTGGAATAGAAGCAGAAGATGTGTTTCCAAATTCATACATACATGAAGGTACTTTCTCTGGATCAAGCTTTAATTTTTTCACTATCATGTTGTTCATCTTCATGTTCGCCTGATGGAATACAAAGTAGTCTGCATCCTGATAGTCGAAGCCATAATGCTCTGCTAATTTCTTGATGGATTTTGGTGCTGTAGAGATACCAAACGAGAACACATCCATTCCCTTCATTCTGGTTTGCAAACGATTCATGTCCTTACCTTCGATTTCTTCTTTTATGAAAGAATTCAAAGTGACTTGATTACGACTACCTCCATCAGGAATGATGATTGCATCATAGCCACTGCCGTCTGTGCCAAAATGGAATTTGAATCCAGATGCTCCTTCGGCGAATTCCAATGCAGTCACAGTACCTGCATGCCCAAAGAGTGGATCATGACTGGCTTCGATTCTTTTCTTGGCATCTCCAACCAACAGCAGGGCTTTACGTATCTCACCCGTTGACATCAAAGATGCCAATTGACTCAACCCATAAACCCAACCTGAACATCCGAGTGAACAATCTGATGCATAACATTCTTTACTTAGACCTAAACGATCTTGAAGAATGCAAGAAGTGGCAGGCAAAAAATAATCAGCAGTTTGGGAAACAAAGATTAATGCATTGATATCCTTCTTGTCCCATTGTAATTCCTCTATGAGTTTTTCTGCTGCCACATAGCATAAGTCGGAAGTTGTAAGTGTGTCAGAAACTCTACGTTCCTTAACACCTGTAGTCTGTACAAAGGCTTCAGGTGTATATTCTTTAGAGATACTGTCTGATTCGTCTGGGTGAAGATTACTGAAAATTTGTTTAGGAACGCCAGCACTTATACCAGCGATCCTAACATTCTTAAATTCAAGAAAAGCCATAGTTATGCTTTACTTTCTACTGTTTTAAACAAATCTTCGATTGTGACTGCATTTTTGATGTCGTCACCCTTCAGTGTAACATCATATTCATCATCAACCATAGCAATGATTGAGAGGGCAATAAGTGAACTCCACTCGTCGAGTTCCTTGAAGTTTGTTGTTGCTGTGAATTCACTTGCGTCAGTATCATCGAACTGATCTGCAAAATTCTGAATAAATTCGTTAAGTTCCATGTTGTAGAAAAATTATTAAAAATTGATATTATCTATGATAGTCACCATCGGAATCAGCTGTTGTAGCTATAATGTTCCGATTTTTGTCGAATTTGTATTTTTTAGGTATAGCAAAATCACCAGGTTTTTTTATGTGAAATTTGTTCTTAATGGCTGTTTCAATATTTTTATCACTTGTTAATAAGTGAATCATACCACAGTGATTTTTCTTTGCTATACAGTTAGCCGCTTTCAGAATGAGACGGAGCTGCTCCTTTTTATTGACATCATATCGATAATCAACGATGCATAAGGTTTTCAATTCTTTATGATAGATTGCTCTAACAACAAAGTAGCAGTCGTCTTTTTCTGGATTATTATTCAAGTGATAGACTTGATATTTGAAAATAGGATTATTGAAAAATCTATAGTCCATGAATTTTTCTCCACGGTTGAAATCCGCTTCTACATCCTTGTCATTCCAAAACCCGTTATTAGGGATCTTTAAATCTGATACTTTTTCAGCTAATTCAAAAGCCTGATTTCCTATTTTGATTTCGTTTATCTTATTTAAAGATAACGATTTCTTTACTTTTAATAATCTCTGACACAAATTCCAGAAAATAAATGTGTTGAAAAAGTAGTAATTATAGATGTTCCAAAATGCAGCTTTGGTTTTTTTTAAAATCTTTTTGTTGACAGGGGATATTCCTATTCCGTATGAAATTCTTGTGTAAGTTTTTAATATAAAATCAAGACCTGCATATTTTCGATAATCTTCATCCAAAAAAGTATCGTGTCCCCAAAGTAAAGGCTCAATATTACCATGTATCTTGGCAGTGTTATAATAATACATTTGGCAGCCTACAATATCATCTTTGTCATTGATGACAAGGAAAGCAGGATATTTCCCTTCTTCATCGACAGCCTGATCCACGATGAAATCAATATATTGATCAGAAAAATCTGGATCGATTTTATGAAAATACTGGTTGAGTTTTTCTTTATAGTTTGAATTGTATTCAATAATTTGAAACTCTTTCATCGATTTTCTTTTATTTTAAAGAATATCCGCAATTTGATAGGAATTCAAAAATCTGTTTGATTCGAATATCCCAACTTGAATATTTTAATGCAACTTCACGGTTCTTATTAACCAATCCTTGGTATTCTTGAATGTGGTTTAAAATGTCCCACATTTGTTCACTTGCATTAGCCTCGTCTAAGGTAATAACGGGATTATAACCAATTAAGTCTTCCAGTTCTTTGGGACATATACCTACCATAACAATTCGTGAAAGCATGCATTCCCAATATCGCTGGGTTAAAGTTTCAATATTACCTGCTATGAATGGCTCTGTTTTACATTTGGGTAAGATAACAGTCGTTTTAGATTCTTGAAGTGTCTCTAAAAAAACTTCATTTGACATGAGTTTATTCTCTCTTGGCTTATTGCAAAGCTTAACGTATTCCTCTGGCTGTAATCTACTAAAGAAGTTTCTGCATTTAGCACCTATTTCAATGAGATTATATTTACGGTCAATCAGTTCAGAACCTTTATCGTAGAGAGATTGATCGATGCCTTCTGTAATAGTGAGAATCTTCATGTGAGGCCTGCGCTCTTGCATCAGGTCTGCAGTTTGTGAAGATGTGAATATTGCCGTTTGAACATTGTATTTGTCAAACCATTCGCAAGTTTTCTCAAAATAAATAGGCCAACAATCCCAAACAAAAGGAATTATTTCATAACGGAAGTAATCAGCAAAAGTATCAAAAGTTATGCTGTTTGCTTCTACAAATCGTAATCTGGCTTCTTTAGAACTCTTGATTAGAGCCGGAATTTGAGTGGTATATGCAAATTTATGAAGAAATCGTGGGGGATAATGACTTTTCGATGTCAATCCTCCGAGTTCTTTCCATCTATTGTAAACCCGCAGTTTAAAATTAAACCCAAGTCCTTCTTTTCTGTTATATGGTGCTATGGCTACTACCTTTTTCATTTAAGAATTTGATGGGTTTACAAGGGTTTCCCGCAGCGATGCAATCAGAGGGTATGTTTTTGGTAACTACGCTACCAGCTCCAATAATAGAACGAGCTCCAATAGTAACACCTTTAAGAATGATACATTTTGCACCAATCCAAACATCATCTTCAATGGTAATTGGTGCAGAATGAATTTGTGAATTCAGAAAAAGAGCTTCTTCCTGATTATGTGGATACTTTTTTCTCAATCGATAATCAATCTGATGAGAGTCTGTGTCAATTATTAGTGTGTCAGCTCCAATTTTTACATCATTCCCAATAGTAAGTTCCTTACTAATCCAAAAACTAGATGAACTAATTCCAACTCTGTCTCCAATAGTAATTTTGGCATCTTGTTCTGTGTAGATACACCCTCGCAGATTTCTACTTATAGGATTGATACAATCACCACTTGTAAACATAAAATCATTTCCAATCTTAATTGTCCCTTTACCGATTAGATATATTTTGTTGAATACCTTAAAATTCTTTCCGTAGTGTACATCATTTAGTTTAAATATAAATCGATTGTACATTGGATATAATCTAGTTCGTATGGCAAGTGGTAAATTTAGTGTCTTTAATATGATGTTTTTTATTTTCAGAAAAAGGCAACCAGATTGCATGATCAAAATGCTAAATATAGATGCTGTAACGTGAATTACAATAATACTAGAGATTTAAATACTGCTTATTATTGTTTTTTTGAAATATAATAATCTTTTAAATTGTCTATATCAATAAGAAGCTTCCAATTCTTAGCAAACCATTCAGGAGGGTTATTCCACCATTTTATTTTTTGAAGAAATTGAATCGTTTCATCATCATATCTGTATCCCAGAATTCTTGCAGGGATACCACCAACTATTGCATAAGGAGGAACGTTCTTAGTTACTACTGCATGTGCCAAAACTACAGCACCATCTCCTATTTCTACTCCACCAATAATTGTAACATGTCCTCCTATCCAGCAATCATTGCCTATTTTGAAAACAATCTTGTTTTTTTTATCATAATATCTAAATTCTTCAAAAGATTGTTCTGTAGCAAAGGTTTTCCTATCAGGAGAAATAATATTATTTGTTGCCGAATAGAAATGAGGAGAAGTTGTTGCGTAGGGGTTCTTATAAGGATGTTGTCCATTTATATATGTTACATTTGGTCCTAAAGAAGAAAAGCGTCCTATTATTGCGCTGATATTATTCCACTTGCCTATATATGAACCATACCCTAATGAACCATAAAAAAACGAGTGGGCATCTACAAAGTTTTTACCTTCAAAAAAACTTTTTTTTGAAATAGAAGACGAATAATAAAATCTTACTTTTTTTCTGTTATAAAGATAATGATAAATATATAAGATAAAGTGTTTTATTCTTTTTCTCATGTTTCCTGCTTATTATCAAAAAATAATGAAAAAACATTATTTATCGACAATCAATTAAGAGTAATTTACGAATGAATACTTTAAGATTATTGTAATATTTTTTTATGGTTCTTTTGCGATTTTTAGACCTAAAATAGTTACAAAGGTTTTGATAAGCAATACGATTCTCCACAATAGATATTTTTTTTATTTCTATTGGTAATTGAGACATAGTAGATGTTCTTACAGTATCGTTGTTTTTGCTATGTGTACCACTTCCATCAAATCCATGATTTTCAACTAAAGATTGATTTGGGAAAAGAATTAATTTCTTAGCTAAATAGAAAGATGCATACAAGCGAATGTACCAAGAGTCCACTAATCCCACTTTCTGACAATAAAGCATTCCATAGTAATCAAAAGAATTATCAAGATTAAATTTTCGGGTTTTCCATCTGATCTCTCTTAAAAGTTCTTTAGTATTTGTATTCAGTAAGTGCCAACTTTCTTTCCATGTCGCCCATCCCCAACAATGAAAATAACGTAGGAAAAATGATTCAGGCATTTTTTCTTTCATGGGATATAAAAAGCCTGAGATAGCAGCCACTTCTTCATTGTTTTTGTACATGTCGAGACCATCGTTCATGAATTTCAAAAAATATGGACTTAATATTAGGTCATCTTCAACCACGATGGCACGTCCATATTTGTCAATAACTTCTGTAATTCCTGCTATCAAACTATTTGCTAATCCCCAATTCGTTTCTCTTTCAGTAATTGTAACGGATTTAAAACCTTTGATGGAATGAATATATTCACGATTTTCTTTTACAGCTTTTTCCTTTTCTCTTGTTTTAGGTCCATCCGAAAATATAAAGAGATCTGATTCTGAAGACTCTTTATTTTTTAATAAAGAATCTACAGCTTGCATTGTATGGTCTTTTCTTGAATAGGTGAAAAGTATAATTGGTGCGTATGACATTATTGAAGCTCTTGGATTAAAAATTTTTGTTTACCTCTTTGAGTTTTTTCTATATGGTCAGTATATGAAATTTGTACATCAAAATTATTATTCTTAAACAGTGATAGTAGTTCATTCTCACTATTTGATGTATAAGTTTGTCCTTTAACAACGTTGATTGATAATATACCAACTTCTTTTTGGATGATTTGCCATTCTTTGATGTCATTGAAAGCTGATAAATGTCCTCCGAAAATAAATCCCACTAAATATATCTTATTGGATTTTTTGTCATAAATATAGTCAGTTGACCGCCCTAATAAATTTTCTATAATAACAGCTCCATTCTTTGTCTTACCTCCAAAAACAGCCAAATCACCTGTCTTATATCGAACAAAAGGGAGGCCAATGTTTGTAAAACCAGTCACAATAATTTCTCCAATTTCACCCTTTTTAACTTGTTCCTCATTCGAATCCAATATTTCAGTGAATCCATAAAATGGACAGCAAAGATATTTGGAATCATGAGGCCTTTTAAATGCGAATATTGATATTTCTGTATGCCCATATTGCCCCCAAACATCACAACCAAGTATTTGAGAGATGTAATCTGCCATATTTTCATCAAAATTCTCACTGGTTAAATATACGGCTTTTAACTTGAAAGTAATGCTTTCATTAGTATTTTCAAGTAGTTGACAGAAATGTTTAATAGCAGATGGATATCCTCTTAAGATCACAGGATTATCTTGGTTCATACTTTTCACATAGTATCGAAAAGTGTTTTCATTGAGGTAAAGTATAGAATATCTTTTTTTACCATAGGGAAAATTTGACGTATTTTCAACCCAATAAATATTATTGTGTCGTTTTGATTCTGGAACTCTAACCCCATCTATTTCAATGATACTCTCTTGAATTGAACATCCCATTAATTGATAAAGATAAGCTTGCTGTATGAGTTCTTCATCTGGAAACGCCCTTTTCTTATACAAAACAGGGAATCTTAAAGGTTCGCCTGTCGATCCTCCTGTATTCCTCCAATTTTGATGGCTATTGCCTATGGTAGAATCATAAATGTTATTTCCTTGTTGTTGAATAATCTCTTTGGTTAATAATGGCAAAGTCCTAAGAATATCAATACAGTTTTTACTGTTAATTTTTTGACCAGCAAGAAAAGGTTTGTAGTATTTGTTATTATGGGATATATATCGTAAAAATGAAGCAAGATATCTACGTTGGATATACCCTCCTATACAAAACTTCAAAACCAAAGTGTAAAAAAAAGTGCAAACTTTTAATTTTATAAAAAAGAATATTTTTTTGTTCTTTAAAAAAATCTTGGCTTTCATTTTTTAGCGATAATTAGATGAAATTCTTCTAAATGTTTTTAGTTTTTTGAACTAATATAAATTGTTTAAAATATATGCATTTTTTATCCCTAATATGCTCTTTTGCGGTATTATTAACAGTTAAAAAGATTGTAATCATCAAGTTTATAGCATATCCTTAGTAATTTGTACAAAATCCTTTTTTTATTATTATTCTCATTCTGAAAATATGCTTTAATAATAGTTGCTTCAATATAACTATTATGTTTACAAAAAGTGTTTATTAAATCAGTTTTGTTGACTTCGCTTGTATAAAATTTGTTAGATAAAACATGAAGAAGAGTTCTGAATATAAGTGACTTTTGAACACCAGGAAGATGATTGTCAATATTTGAAGAAAAGTCTTCGATTATTGTCTTAAAAGAATAATACTCTTTTTCAATGTTAATTTTATGTGTGATTGAGTCAAGATTAATACGATGAAAATATGTTTTTTCAAAACAGTATGCGATTTTTTTTACATGTTTTGCCAAAAAATAAGTCCAATAATTGTCCTCGTGAATAATTCCTGATTTGAAAAAAAGATTGTATTTTAGTATGAAGTTTCTATTGATTAAACGGTTTTGTGCTGCAACTACGTTGCCGTCAAATATAAGGAGATTTCTTTTGATTATGTTTCTATCCGAGATAACTTCATCCTTTCCCAATAATTCAAATATATTTTTATTATTTGGAGTTAGGTATGAACCTTGAATCAAATCAATATCATTGTTCTTTTCTGCTATGGAGTAAAATGATTCAAGACAATTTGGAGTGATTTCATCATCACTATCTAAAAAATAAATGTATTCCCCTTTTGCAGAACGAATACCTGTATTTCTTGATTCTGATAATCCTTTGTTATGTTCATGATGCAAAAACTTAAAACTTATGCTTCCATGATAGTTGCTAAGCATTTCTGTGACAATCTGAACACTTTTGTCTTTTCCACAATCGTCAACCAATATACATTCTATATCTTTTGATAAAGTCTGTTGAAATACGGAATTAAGACAGGACCTTATATATAATTCAACATTATAGACTGGAATAATAATCGAAATCTTATATTTATTTTCCATAATCCTATTCTTTCCGATTTAATTCAAATATTCTTGAAATAACCCAACGGTGAGTCTCACATCGAATATTATTAATAAAATGCGTATTGTCGAATGTTAATTCTTGTTTTAGAATGTATTTACGTTTGATCATACTCAGAATGATTCTCAGATATTTTTTAATGCTTGGTCTGAAAAAGCCGCTAAACTCAAATAATTTTTGATACCACTGTTGGAGTGATAGGCATTTTTTATTAACTATGGAGATGTATTGTTCTTCATTAATTAAAATCTGATTGATCAAATTACAAAATGTATCAAAAGATGAATCTTTGCAAAAATTGACAATGTGTGTTTCGTAATCGTATTGAATTTGTTTTACTTGTAAATGAATTTTGTTTTCTTCTATTTCCAGAGAAGCTAATAGTCCTTGATTCCAAAATTTTTTATTGAAAATCTTGTCAAAGCAAAAATTCCCAATACTATAGGCGATAGGTTTGTTTTTGTATATTTCCCAAGGTTGGGGGATGTGAGGATGTCCACCTATAACAGCATCGGCTCCTAACGCGATAAAATGTCTATATAAAGCTTTTATTTCAGGAAGTGGATACTCAAAATTCTCTAAACCAGCATGAGGAATTACAATTAATGTGTCACATAACTGATGTGCATTTACAATTAATTCATCTATTGAAGGATGACACATCCAGGCTGTACCTTTTGCTTGTGGTTTGTGAAAACTTTTCTCAGGTAATATTCCAAATTCGTATTGAGTGATACAAAGCACACCAATTTTTCTTCCTTTAACATGAAATACATGGATTTTGTATATGTCGTCATAACTTCCAGCTCCAATTGTTTTTGCTTGAGTAAAAGCGTTAATCGTATTCTCTAAGGCTTCTACTCCATAATCCATAATGTGATTATTGGCAAGAGATATAATGTTGAAGTGGTGCTTTTCTAATAACTTCGGAGCGTCTGGGGCTTGAAATAAACAAGGACCGCTTTTGGATGAAGGTTGACTATGATTTGTATAGATAGGAGCTTCAAAATTTACAACATTGAGGTCTGATAAAGCAAGCATTGAATCTAATTCTTTGCCAAATTGTAAATTTTGAGTTTCTTTAATGCAAAAATCACCAACGATGTTAATACGAATGACATTATCCATCTCTATTTCATTATGGTTTTAATTCTTGCAACCAAACGTTCTGATGCATGCCCATCATCAAAACTTCCATAAATTAAATTAAACTTATCCAATTGTTTCTTATATAATTCCTCATCGAAGTTTAAAATTGCTTGGTTGAGTTCATTATTGTTTTTGCAAAGAGGAAAAGGAAAATTGAAAAACATATCTTTTAATCCTCTCATTTTTGTGTATTCATCAATGTCTGAGGCATATAGAAATACAGGACGACGAGTATTACTGAAATCTAGAGAAACGCTAGAATAGTCTGTGATGACGATGTCACTTATTAAAAATAATTCATGTATATCAAGATAGCTTGACATATTCCAAATTTGACTGTCAAATTTATAGGGCGGATGTTTATACCATATAAAGTTAGGATGAAGTGTTACAAAGAAAATCCATTTTTTCCCGGTCTTTTTTTCTAGTGTATTAAGAACCCGATGAAGATCTAAATTATATGCTTTAGTTGTATTATCATCTCTAAAAGTTGGTGCATAAAAAGCAATCCGTGTATCAGACGGAATATGTAATTTGTTCCTTAATTGCTTTTGTAAATCTGTAGTGTCTTTATAATAGATGTCATTTCGAGGGAAACCGCATTCTAAAATTTCTGCTTTTTCGGGCACCCAAAATGTGTCTTTTAAAACTTGAGTATGATATTTACTCATAGAGACAAAAATATCGGTTTGTGCTGAATGCTTTTGACTCAATTTAATGTATTCTGTTGATAATTTTGCATCACCCTCTGCGCATTTTGCACCTGGTTGCCCATGAGGAATATAAATGAAACATTGAGCATTTTTTTTCTCTACTTTGATAGGAAATTTAGAGTTTGTGATGATGATATGAGCGGTGGCTAACTCATATAAAGCCTTTATTCTATTAAATTTGATTTTTCTGATAGGTTCCGGAATATTAATATCCATTGATTTCACTAACCACACTAAATCATAGCTGAGTGATTGTCTTTTTATTTCCTCTACTATATATTTCAAGTTGCATTTGTATCCACCTCCGTTGCCTTGAATAAAAACAATTTTATTTTTTTTGATAGGTAGATGGCGAAACCAATGAATGCAATGTTCTGCAAATCTATTATATTGTGACTCAAATTTATTTTTGATGCTGCGAGTTAGAATCATTTTAATCTTAAAACCCTTAAATATGGTTTTGCATTTTCCTTAACGTATTTCCAACTTTCAAGATGAAAGAGTTCTGCTAAGGACAAATAAATAATTGCTCCTGTGATAATCTGAATACTTATAAGTATATATGGATTGAGTTTTAAAATCTTTAATGAATAAACACATATAGCCATTATTAAAGCGAATAATAAACCATCGCTTATATCTTTGGCTTGTTCCTTTATAGAATAATTAATATATTTCTTATTGGGCCCAGCATTTATAATTAAAGAATAAAGTGTGTATATACAATTTGCTGTTGCAATTGCTAATGGGCTAATGAACATGGCTATAATGAGCATAACTAAGAATACAGGCTTCTTGTATAATTCAAGTTTCAAAAGAGTTCCAGCGTACCCCATTCCTCTTAATGCTTGTAAATTTGCTGTGTTGAGAATGTTTAGACATTCAGAAATACAAAATAACTGTAAAAATGGAATGCATGGGATCCATTTTTCAGTATATAGAATGACGACTAAATTGTCTGCTATGGCTGCTAATCCTAAAAGAATTGGAAATAGGATGAAGCTACTTGTCTTGATAGAACGTCTTATAGTATGTTTTACAGCATTCCTGTCATCTTGTAGTTTTGAAATGACAGGGAATAATACACCATTGATGGAAGAATTGATATTATTTGTGAAGAGATGTGGTAAACCCTCTCCACGATTAAAAAAAGCTAAGTCTGCTGTTGTATATTTAAAACCAATAATATATCCTCTTAATTGACCGAATCCTGTGCCAATTAATCCTGAAAGCATGAATTTTGAGCCAATGCCAAAGAGTTCTATAAATCGTTTTTTGGATACAATTAATTTAGGAGTCCATCTAATTTGGGCAAATACGGTAAGGGTGTTTAATATGATTGCAGACAAATGTTGTGTGACCAATGCCCAAACTCCCCATCCATTATAAGCGAGGACAATACCAATAATACCAGAGCTGGTGGTTCCTAATAATGTTCGATAAAAGTATGCCTTGAAAGCCATCCTACGACTAACAATCACACTTTGTATTCCACCATACGTGCCTAAAATCATTCCCAATCCTAAAACACGTATTACAGGAGTCAATTCTGGCGTTTTAAACCATCCAGAAAAGAAAGGAGCTAAGATAAAAACAATAGCATAAATGATAGTTGCAAATGCAGTTTGCATCCAAAAGATTGTACTAAAATCTATATCGTCAGCGTCTTTCTTCTGGATTAATGCTGTACCTAACCCACAGTTGATAAAGATACCCAATAATACAGTGAACATTCCGGCTAAAGCCACTACACCATAATTTTCAGGTAAAAGAATTCGTGCAAGTGTTACGGATATGGCAAAAGAGATTCCTTGACCAAGTATTCTTTGAGCAAATTGCCAAAAAAGGCCGGAGATGGTTTTTTCCTTAAGATTTTCAGAATTCATCAAGTGTTTTTATTATATAAAAAAGGTAATCTTATGGGAAAATAATACAAAATAATCTTGTTGATACCTTTGGATTATTCATTTAATTTGACTACCTCTTTTTCAATATTTCCCCACATAGCTGCTACATCTGAAAATGATGAATAATAACTTGCATATATTTTCTTACATTTAGACAAATGATATAAGTCTATAACAGCTTCTTTGATTGCTTGAGGGTTATTTCTATCTAAACTCGTTTTAGGATAAGTAAGTATTTTGTCGTTAAATTTTTGTTTTATGTAATTCTCTTCATTTAAATCGTCTGTTGCTAAATAAAATTTAATTGTTTTATCTTTAGCAATTTCTTCTTCTATTTTTTGTATGAAAAGCTTTGTTGGTGAATACTGTACAGACATTTTGTTGTCAGTTCTTCTAATATGAATGCCAATTGTCCTATTGTCTATTTTCAGTATTTTATGTGAAATATCATCACTTATCTTGAACATACTGAAATCTTCAGAAAGAGTTACGCTTTGACAGGAATTAATAATAATATTATTTCCTATTAATTTATTAAAACTATTAGGGAAAGTTCCTCTAAAATGTTCGAGAATAAAATGATCATCTAAAACAATGCATTGTTTGATTTTTTTTGCATAAAACAAAAGTAACTTATAGAAAAATGAATTACGATCTGTTTCATAAGTTTTAATATCTAATTGTTGAAACAAATCGCTATACGTAGAATTTAAACTTTTGTCACGGCACCAAATTAAAATAGATTTCGCGCCTAACTTTTGTGACAAATCTAAACCACCGTTGATTACTCTCATTCTATTGCAGAGACCACCTTCTGGAATAATAAAAATATGTTTGGATGACATGGCTTAATTGAAAATGGTCGGCAGGAAGAATGATAATAATCTGGAAATGAAAAATCCAATGCTAATTACAATCACAACTTTAATGAGACCTACCATAGAGACAGAAAAATCATTAATAGGTAAGCTAAATTTCTCAAATAGAAGTGTGTTAAGAAAATGTAGTTTGTAAAGGATAACCATTTGGACACTAAATATAGATAATGAATTTCTACCAATTGCAGACATTAACTTGCACATTTTAGTTTTTTCTATCCACTTAGAAAGGATAAGACATAAATAACTGCCTGTTATGCCCGTAATTAAATTTGCTGCAATAGAATGTCCATATATTCTGACTGATAAATTGACTCCTCCATTGATTATAGATATCGAAACGCAAAGAAGTAATGCTATTATAATGAAATAATTATTACTCTTTTCAACGATGTCTGTAGTTTTAAACAAATAGCCACAATATAAAAACAAAGAAAAGAAAAAAGCTGTGTCTAAACTCCATGGAAGAAGAATTGGCAGCTTGTTTAGGAAAAAAGTAATAATTAAAAATATAGGAATAAGATAAAGACGATAAAAATGGAAACGGATAATTAAATAAAAAAACAAGTACGATGTAAACATCGCAGTAAGAAACCATAGAACCATATTACCAGATTCCATGAATATAATATTGTTTTCTGTACCAAATGGAAAAAGACAAAATCGAGAGTAAACAACACCTATTAAGCTGTTTGTATCTATGTTTTTAAAATAAAGAATGAAAAGGATACTAAAAATTACATAAGGAACAACTAATCTCTTCCATTTTGAATGAATGAATTTTGTAAAATCTATATCATTTTTCTTCTTGAAAACATAGCCTGAAGCTATGAAAAACAAAGCAATATAAAACCCTCCATAAAACTTAAAAGAGCCTTCGGTATGTACGTATATCACCATTATTAGCCCAATAGCTTTGGCAATATCGATGAAGTCTTTACGTATAGTTTGTTCCAAAATAATTATTGAATTATTGTATATTTCTATTCCTTTATTATTAAATATTCTTTTTTCAACTAATCACTTCTTACTGGAGAAATTCTAAGAATAAGGAGTTTGCCATTCATTTCTGCTTTTTACTTAAAGTTTGAATAAGAATAATTTATCTATCCTTATACATGCTGTCGTAGTACTTCTGGTAGTCACCGCTTGTGACGTTGTCCATCCATTCCTGATTGTCGAGGTACCATTTGACTGTCTTCTCAATGCCTTCCTCGAATTGAAGTGATGGCTCCCAGCCTAATTCATTCTTCAACTTGCGGGAGTCAATGGCATAGCGAGCATCATGGCCAAGGCGGTCTGTCACGTATGTGATGAGATCAAGGTCTGCTCCTTCTGGGCGTCCAAGAAGTTTATCTACAGTCTTGATGACAACCTTGATGATGTCGATGTTTTTCCATTCATTGAAACCACCAATGTTGTAAGTTTCTGCAATGATACCGTTGTGGAAAATGGTGTCGATGGCACGAGCATGGTCAACTACATAGAGCCAGTCACGCACGTTCTCTCCCTTACCATACACTGGCAGTGGTTTGCGATGGCGGATGTTATTAATGAAAAGAGGAATCAGCTTCTCAGGGAACTGATAAGGACCATAGTTGTTGGAGCAGTTGGTCACGATAGTTGGCATGCCGTATGTGTCGTGGTATGCACGAACAAAGTGGTCACTGCTTGCCTTACTTGCCGAATATGGAGAGTGAGGCATGTATTTGGTTGTTTCCAAGAAGAAGTCTTTTCCGTATGCATGATGGTGAGTTGCGGAAGAAGCAGTTGTCGTGAATGGTGACTCGATACCTTCTGGATTTGTCAACTTCAGTGCACCATATACTTCATCAGTAGAAATGTGGTAGAAACGCTTGTTCTCATAGCGCTCAGGAAGTGATTCCCAATAGAGTTTGGCTGCTTGGAGTAGGGTGAGGGTACCCATCACGTTGGTTCTTGCAAACGTGAATGGATCCTTGATGGAACGATCAACATGGCTTTCTGCAGCCAAGTGAATAATGCCATCTACGTGATATTTCTCCATGAGCTGCTGGATGAGTTCAAAATCACAGATGTCACCCTTCACAAAGGTGTAGTTTGGTGCGTTCTCGATGTCCTTCAGATTGGCAAGATTACCTGCGTAGGTCAATTTGTCGAGATTGATGATGTGATAATCAGGATATTTTGTGACGAAAAGTCGAACGACATGGCTACCGATAAATCCTGCGCCACCTGTGATGATGATATTACGTTTCATATTCCGAAAATATTTGTCAATGGTTAATAATAAATCTGATTCGTTCTAACATTTAAACGAATCGAGTGTCATTCTTTTGTTAATTGGGAAAAACAATCAGTAAAAAACGTTCTGCTAAACATGTTTATGGTTCTAACATACGACAATACCAACGGGAAATGTGTATCATTACCCCTAAACCTGCTACATGTTTAATGAAGAAATATTTACCTTTGATTTTTGTAAGTTTACCTTGAATGCCGCGAAATCTTCCACGCGTGATTTCCACATATTTGCCAATGAGATTGTCTGCTTTTTGAGCGCTCACATAGATACTATGAGTGTAGTGGGGATCGCTAAGCATTCTGAAGTCGCGCATATCCTTTGCCGATACTTCATATAAATTACCGTTTTCGTGTCGAATGGGCTGGAATGGTTCTTTAATCTCGTTGAACAATTCCTTCATCTGCGCTTCATCTCTGCTTTTCTCCACGAAAACATATCCATGAACGATTACTTTGAGTTCCTTGTCTTTGATTTCAGCACTGTCTTCAATATCTCCTATGTTGTTTCGATACTGCATAGGCACAAAACAATCTATGCCTTTTTCTTGTAAGGCATCTCGAATGGTTAGTTCCCTGAAATGTGTTCTTAACACATACCACGGATTTTGGTTTCCTTTTTCCATGCAATATCTAATAACTCACCTGTTTGTCCTTATAATGCTAACTACATCTTCCCCTCCCCTCACCTTTGGCTAACCAGACGGAGAAGGTTCTTTGTAGGCATTCATAAAGAATTAGTCTTTTGAAACCACATCTACACAAGAGGTAAACAAATCATAGATTTGCCTCGTAGATTTGAGAAACGAGTGCTAATACTCTGCAAAGTTACAAACTATGTTTGGGAGAGTAATTGAAACAAGGTTAAAAAATACTAAAAAATTGATAGTGTGAAGACTTTTTATGCATTTTGTGAACAATTGCAAACTCTAAGTTTACAAATTCGTAACCTTTGAATACTTCAAATCAGAGCCGAGTTTGAACTAAAAATGCAACATGAAAGACTCATCTTCGATTCAAATTTCTTTGCCGTATTTTTTCAAAAGTATAAGATTCGATTGCCTCCTAAAAATTCTGGAAAAGAAAAAACGCCAACTTCGTGAAAAGTTGACGTTTTCTGCGGAAGGAGGGGGATTCGAACCCCCGGTACGGTTACCCGCACGGCAGTTTAGCAAACTGCTGGTTTCAGCCACTCACCCATCCTTC
>OCVV011357134.1_pt1 | contig 17139 bp, 14 predicted proteins | sample 1539721 | NCBI WGS metagenome assembly OCVV01 (sample SAMN02144230, study PRJEB22623) | gut metagenome | biome: sheep rumen | host: Ovis aries | place: New Zealand | reverse complement strand
GTGGCGATGCAATCTTACACCTTCTTACACCTGAAAGGTATAAGTGTGGCGGTGCATTCTTACAGCTAATTATTGTTTCAGCTGCAGGTAATACCCCTTGACGCCATTGATGGCACCTTTGGGCCATTTGAGCTTTTTCAGGATGAGGCCCCAGGCCCTAAGGCTGGGGGCGTCTTCGGCTTTCAGTCGCTTAAGCAGTTCTTTCTGAATGTCAAACACTTGCCATAAGTATTCCCTCTTGTGCTCTAATGACGGACTGAACATGGTTTCAAGCAGCGACTCGACAGGCTGTTCGTCCTGATAGGTCTGATTGTGCTGTTGGATGCTGTGCTCGTCTTCGGTGGTAAACCAGTAGAGGGCTTCGCGCTCGCGCAACTCGTATACAGCCTGAGCGTACATCTGCTTATAGGGGATGTGTCCACTCATGTCGGCCTGCCCTGTAACCTCCACGCAGAGGTAGCGGCGCGAACCGTCGCCAGAGGGCAGGGGAGACAAGTCGTTGGTAGTGGCAATGAATGAGCAGAGTCTGGGCGTCATGGTGTACTGATCCGAGCGCATCTTGCGCGTCTGGACATCTTTCTCTGTCAGCAGTCGCTTGATCTTTGCCTGTTCACGGTCGGTCTTTGCATTGTACTCGTCGATGTTGACCAGCCACATACGTCCCAACACGCGCTCTACCTGCTCACTGTTGTCCATTTTGATGTCGTCCATGTAGTATTCGCGCATGCTTGGTGGCAGAATGGCCTTGCAGAAACTCGACTTCTTGAAACCCTGTTCACCGATGAGCATGGGCACCATGGAGTTGCCGTAGTCGCGGTTCATATTCAGTGCCTGTGCGACCATGGCCAGGAACCAGCGGTGGAAGTACTTGGGCCAATCCGGGTAGTTGGTGGGCAGTCGGCGTGCGAAGTCCTCGATGTGGTCTGCCTTGCCGTCCCACTTGTCGCAGCCGGACAGGAATTCCAAAATGGGGTTATAGTCCTTGATGTGTGCGGACTCGATGTAGATGCGGATGTCGTTCATCCAACTTTCGCCACCCTCTTTCATCTGTTCCACCACCATCGATTTCAGTTGTCGGTCGGTCAGAGGCTGCCACTGCATGAAGGAGAGATTGTTGGGACGGAATTCAGTCACCTGCTTCACGACGTTGTATCGTAGCTGATAGCGGCGTGCAAAGAAGTCCTCAATGAAGCGGATGATGCGCTCCTTCTCGTTCATCTGCGAGAGTGTCTTGCCGTTGTAGGGCTTGACGTATGTCTCGCGGAATATCTTGCGGATGACATCCTCGCCTAATACTTTGAAACGGTGGTCCCATAGTGTGCGGCTGACGCAGGCCTCTTCTGCCAATCCTGCTTTCTGGCAGTATGCTGCCAACAGAACCGCGCTGTGCTCCATGTCTTCAGGGGTGTCGTCGAGGGCTTTCCTCAAGCAGGTGTAGAACTCCAGTTGGTAGCGCTCGCGCTCGTCGGAGTCGGGATACCAGACCACGGTGCCGTCGTCGTCTGCCTTGGTGCCCTCATAGGGCTTTAGGACGTTCTCTTCGTCGTGTATGACCGGTAGCGGTTGTGCTTGTGGGTTGTAGTAAAGCTGCGGATCGTGGCTCATGCGGCAGCCAGTGGTGAGGGTAGGGGCGCCCACCACGAGGTCGCATTGCACCAGTGCCGTATACAGACGGGCTGCTGTGGCCTGCGCCTCCTTTAGGAATGCCAGATAGCGAGGTGTGTCGAGTTCCGCTTTTTTGTTGCTTCCTGCTTCCCAAGGCGTCGCGCCACCATTGTATTCGCAACGAACCACGACTTTCAGCGAGATGCCGCTGACACCGGCAAAGGCCAGCATGGTGTAAGGAACCTGTGACACCAGGGCCTTCATCTCCTTGACGTGCTTGATGCCCTCTTGGCAGGGAATGTCAAGCAGCAACAGCTGGGTAAGGGTGTTAGGGTGATCGAATCCGCCCTTGCCGAAGGTGGCAGAAAAGAGCAGGTAGGGCAGACGGTCTGTGTCTGTCAGAAAATAGTGCGGCATACCTTCCTTCATGGCCAGCCGCGACAGCAATGCCACGCGGCCAATCTTCTCTGCCGCATCTTTTGTCTCCTCTGAGCGCATACGCTCTACAATGGCCTCCAGTTCGGTTGAAACCGGTGCGCCAAACTCTCCCATTCTTGTCTTAATCTTTGTAATTTTCATGTGTATTTGTTGTGTTGCTTTATAGATTACAAAGATACAAAAAATAAGCGAAAATGCAAGCTTTTTCGCAGAAAAATTCATCATTTTTTGGAGTGCATTCTAACATTTTCCGGAGTGCACTCCAAAACTATTTCGAACGCACTCCAGAAAACATTCCACGGCCTGGAACAAACAATACTCGGCACTTATTGTTGAAGTCTTGCAACTGCCAGCATTAATGGTAATTATGTGTAAGATTGCAACGCCACACTTATACCTTCTGGTGTAATTAGGTGTAAGATTGCATCGCCACACTTATACCTTCTGGTGACAGAAGGTGTAAGAAGGTGCCGGATAAAAACGGCTATCTTACACCCGTATATCGTTGATGTTTAACCAATTGCAACGTTCGGTAGTGCTTGTAGTAGGATAACTACTTGTTTTTACATATAGGAGAGAGATTAGAATCCCATGACTTTCTCGATAATAGGAGCCATATCGTAATACTTGTATTCAGCCAGTCGTCCTCCGAAAGTGACGCTCTTCTCTTGGTCTGCCAGAGATTTGTATTTCAGGAATAGGCTGTTGTCGCTCCGTAAATTCCTGCACCGACAATCAGCAGGTCGTATTCTTTTTTGATATTCATGCTTCAAATATTTTGTGCAAATATAGTAATAGTAAGCAATTTCAAAATTATTTAGCAGATTTGCATAAAATATGGGCCCTATTTTACCCTAATTCTTCTATATCGCATATAAAGATTGCTAGGCATATATGTTATTAGTAGCATTCCTGTTTTACTTAACCCACATATGCTATAATGTTTCTTCAATAGTGATTTATTCCCTTTAATAAAGCGGAAAACTTCTTTGATGCGTTTATCAGAATAATAAGTAGGGAAGAGAGAAACTTTTCCTAGAAGTTCATTATAGTACATAATAATGTGTACAATGCTCCACTCTTTGATGATGTTTGGTTCATTCTTTACTGCCTTTAGAGTTATTCTGGCCCTGTTAATTCTATTATCTATATACTGGCTTATGTTTTCCTTGAAATAAGCATGAGCAAGAGAATTACCGCGATGAGTATATACATAAAGAGGTTCATCGATGATAACCGTTGTTCTAGCATGAACAAAAGCTCTGATGTTGAAGATGAAATCTTCATCAGTGCGTAATCCTGGTTCATTCTCAATTTGATAATCCACAAGCATTTGCCTTTTATAAAGTTTGGTCCAGCATTGGGAGTATATCTTGTTCTTTGAGAAGAAATGGATAAGTCCCTCTTCATGATTAAGGACATACTGCTGATTGGTGCTGTTAAGGTGTGAAATCTTTCCTTGCTCGTCAATTTGCTTGTAGTTGCAGCAAATGATGTCAGCGTTGTGGGTATAACCTGCAGTCACCATCTTGTTTAGCATCTGAAGTTCCATCTTGTCATCGCTGTCAGTCAGAGCAATGTAATTGCCTTTCGCAAGTTTGAGTCCCTCATTTTTGGCAGTAGCAGGCCCGGAATTCTTAATGTGGATGGCACGTATATTGTCATATCTTTCTGCATATTTGTCACAGATGCATGGTGAAGAGTCTGTTGAACCGTCATCAACAAGAATAATTTCCAGCGATACCCCATGTTGTTGAAGGACGCTGTCTACACAGTTAGCTAAGTATTGCTCTGTGTTATATACAGGAATAATGACACTAATATCCATATTTATATATTTTGAAATAGACTAATCCATTGATTCATAATGCTTTGAGGCTCATAACGGGCAATGTTTTTAATGGCCATTTCTCCCATTTTGCGTCTTAAATTGGTATCAGACATAAATTGACACATCTTATGAGCTAAATCTTTTACGTCTTTGTAGTTTGCAAGCATTCCATCTACTCCGTCTTTTATAATCTCACGCGGTCCATATGGACAGTCAAATGATACACAAGGCAGACCACAACTCATAGCTTCAGCAAGCACTAGCCCAAAACCCTCATAGCGGGAACTCATGACATAAATCGAGCTTTTTGCAAATTCTTCAGCAATGTCATTAGTTGCTGGCATTAAATGAACAGTTTCTCCCATATTGTATTTGTCAACAATGTTCTGATATGTATTTCTATTACCGTTGCCAAATATATATAGATGCCAGTCGTGATATTCTTTAGGGAGCATATGCCATGCTTCAAGTAGCATATCAAATCCTTTTTCAGACATGTATCTGCCTGCAGATACAATTCTTTTTACTTCATAATCTCTAACTTTCTTAGGGGTTATGGTCAACATGTTTGGTATAACTTCTATTCGTTTGGCATATTTGCTCCAGAATGAAATGTCTTGCTTAGTCAGAGTTACGACACAATCGCAATGTCTGAGACAGCTCATAATGTAATTGTCCCAATTAAAGAATAATTTGAATAGGAACTGATTATATTTGAATTTGTTGGAAATAATGACTGTTTCCCCTTGAGTATGGGATTCCATTATAGTCTTTATGCCTTTATGGGAGCATGATTTAATGATGATGTCGAGAACCATAAATGAATATACTGTCGATATAACAATATCAGGATGAAAATGCTCAATTAAGGACTCGAATTGTTGCTTAAATCTATTGCGTGCATCATGATAGGCAAATATCCATTTGATCAGAGTCATTTCATTTCTTTGTGGCATCATAATGTCCAGGGGCTTATGAATAATCCGGGGATTTAATTGAAATGGAAATGGTTGTGATTGCTGTTCATATGTAGCAAAAAAAATATCGTATGGTGTTTGGCTTGCTATATAGTTCATCTTACAGGTTAGAATTCGTTCTATACCTGCATAATTCTTCATTTTGTCAATTATAAATAGAATTTTCATGTTGTAGTTCGTTAGATATCTTTTTTCCCCAATAAGAAGTGGGCAAGTAATGGACTCATTCGTATAATCCTGCTTGTAAATAAGCAACATAAAATAACAATAAAAGTCAATGCTATTGACAAACAAAATTCAAGTAAAGGATTTGGATATAATGCAAAAAAATTACCAACAAATGGCATGTTATAAGGCAGGAAAAAGTAATGTAAAAAGTAAATGTCCAATGTACGCTTTCCAATGAATTGTAAGTATTTGCCCAATTTCGTAGAACTTGATAGACGATTTTCATTGGCTTTAAATATAGACATTGCTAATATAATGCCCAATAGAGCTGCAAATAGTGCTAATATGGAATTATTTGTAATAAAGGTGCCATTGTTATTCTGATAGAATATGCAAAAAGCGATAAATGTAAAGAATAGTAACATTCCACCATTTATGTTTTTGATTGTTTGAAACTTTATAAAGTAATTATAGTATTTATGTGAAAAGCATCCAAATGAAAAGAATAAAAAATACTGCAACTTGCTAATAGATAAAAGGTTTGTTAAGTTGGGGGAGAAGATGTTTAAAAGATAGCCATTGTTAACGAAGTGATATACAAAAAGACCGATAATAAGTGAAGTGGCAATAGTGATATTGCTAAATGCAGTTTTTTGTCCCCAATAACATATGGTTTTGTCTATTGCTATGTATAGTATAAAATAAGCAAATAGAATATACGTAAACCAATATCCTGCCTTTTGATTATCAAATAAAGCATTATATATTCCTTTTTGATATAAAACACAAAACATCAACAAAAAAAGAAATGTGGAGATTAATTGTACCCTAATTTTGCTTGTAATGAATTCTTTTATGGTCTTGAAATTCCAATATCTGTCAGTCTTGTAAAACACGAATCCACTAATAAAGAAAAATAGAGGCATTCTGAATAAACCAAAAAAGTTGTTGAATGACAAGTCATATTCCTTGGCATTCCCTTGCATAAAGCACAATGAGTATATATGTACCGAGACTACAAGTATCATCGTGAACCCTCGAAGTGCATCGATGTATTCAATTCTTTTCGTTGGACTCATTCTAATTTAGTGTTATTTTAGCATAAAACGTTGAACATGTTCTAATGTACTGTTAGGATAAACAAGGCCGCCATCTGATATAAAGGCCATCTTGATGTCTGAGTTCCTAAGATAATGATATTCTCTTTCACCATTTTCTTTTGAAGAACCATACGGATAAGCAAAATAGGCTGGATTATAATTGGTTTGGGATTTTATAATATTGATACCATTTTGTATTTCGCTTTCTAATTCTTTAAAGGATAGCCTGTTTAGCGCAACATGTGAAACCGTGTGGCTACCTATGGTACATAAAGGCTCTTTTGTTAGATTATTGACCTGTTCCCAAGTCATCGACAGATCTTGTATTGGAGAATACCAATCTAAGTTATAATCTGCAAACAGTTCATTTAGATTATTTACAAGATTAGTTTGGTTCAGTAAAAGAACCTTCTCTCTAATATAACGAAATGTATCCCATTTTTCTTGAAATGTTTTACAGATATATTTACTCCCGTCGGACAGATGAATCTCACTAGATTTTAGAATGAGCTCTTCTATTACATACCACCATAAGATTGCTTTCTTGTCAGGGAAATCTGTTGCTACAAAAATCGCAAATGGTATAGTATATTTCTTAAAAATAGGATATGCATTTTCATAGTTGTCAAGATAACCGTCATCCATGGTGAAACAGACAAAAGGTTTGTCAGGTCTTCTGGATCCTGATAATACATCGAATAATTGGTCTAATGATAAAAATGAAAATCCCGCTTTCTGGTATTTTATAATAACCTTTTCTAAAAAATCAGGTGAAACTTTCAAATGTTCATTGTTTGGCAAGTGTCCATTAATCCTTTCACAGACTCGATGAAGCATAAAGACAACTCCTATAGCATCCTTTCCTTTACCGTATTGGCGATAAAGACAGCTTAGCATAGGATATCTTTCTTGAAAGATGTAGTATTTCGCTATGTCTTTTAGATGAATAATCTTATTGTATAGGACTTTTATCATAGTAATTTCCTTAATTTTTTAAGTTTCCAAAGAATATGCTTATAATAATATGTGATAATATGGTATTTAACTTTACAGTAGGAGTTGCGAAAAATAAGACCATCGCATAATTCTTCTTCTATACTTCCATATTTACGTTTGTAATCATAATTGCCGCCGCCAAGATAGATAGTCTTAATGTTTTTCTCTATTAATCGGCTGAGTGCATATTCATATACTTGCAGACCTGGTGAATATTTCGCATATTGAGTATTATAGCTTAGATTTTCGAGATAGGCAATAGAACATTGTTCACACATAAATAGTATGGCAGCGGCATTATTTCCAAAATAAATAGCATAGATGTTTGAAATATGGTATTTTTTATAAAACTCGTTAATATCATCAATTGTTCCAATATGATGAGATGCATTTTTCCAACTATTGTATTTTTCAACAATTTCTCTCGGACAGTTTTCTATATTATATTCAAAGTAACTGATTGGGCCAATTGCCTTTTCTGCTTGATGTCTTTTGTTAGTTAATCTACGACGACTTTTTGGAATCGTCCTTTGCAAAAGAGAATCTATAGAATCAGGAAGATTTAAATAGAAATGCTTTATTCGTTTATAATTACCTACAGTCTTAGCGAAGAAGAATTTTACATATTCAATTGTTGGATATTTGGTAAAAAGGTAAATAGATATTTCTTTTATTAAATCATTAGAAATATGCATTTTCCAGATGCCGAGTTCTGCATGGAAGTCATAAATACGTGCTTCTATGATATGCTTTTCATTATGTTGTTCTGCCATCAACACAATATACTTATCACAAAACAGATCAAATCTGTTGTATATAAAATCAGGCTCGATATTTGAAATGTACTTCTTGTCTAATTCTCTAATCATAGTTGATGTGTTTTATCTAATTGCTTTCTTGCATTTCAGAAGAATGGTTGCAAACTGGTATACCAAACGTTGTATCATTGGGGAATTTTTGAGTTGTGGGAATAATTTAACTATCGATACTTCGTCTTCTGTGTACATTTTCTTGTAATCTTCAATTATTCGTTTCGGAAATAATTCCAATAAAAGTTTGTTCCATTCTTTTTCAACGAAGGCTACATTTGAACTAATCCCATTAAAATCATAGTTTGCAATGATATAATCAATTATTCTTACAGAGCAGTTGTCAAATATAATTGATAGGAAGTTGAACTTGGCATCAGACTGGATTGTATATAATTCATCATAAAGCCTTTTTTTGAAAAGGTCTTTCTTAAAAAATGTAGCTTGGTGATTAAAAGTATTTTTTAGCATTGTCAAAAGTGTCACTTCTTGTGGCTTGATGATATGCTTTATGTTCTTTTCTTCATTATAGAATCCGCCAGTAATAATGTCTTCGGTGTAATTCATCTTTGCGATATCTTCTAAAACTGTTGATGAGTGGAATGAATCTCCAGAATTCATGAAGTTTAGATAATCGCCTTTAGCTTGTATGATACCTTTGTTCATAGCGGAGTATCTGCCACGATCTGGCTCAGACACCCAGTAGTCTATTTTATTAGCGTTTTGCCTGATAATATCAATACTGCCGTCAGTCGATCCACCGTCAATGATAATGAATTGGTAGTCGTGAAAGGTCTGTCCAAGAACACTCTTGATGGTTCTTTCTAAACCTTCTTTGTTATTATAGTTGATAGTGATAATGGAAAATTTCATTTGTTGATTTGTTTTTCAATCCACCTGTATTGTTCTCTTAGGCCATCTTCTAAATTTACTTTAGGTGTCCATCCTAAGATTTCTTTTGCCTTGTTCCAGTCAGCACTTCTAGCCTTGTCACCTTCTGGCTTAGTTGTATCATAGAATGCAATTATATCTTTCTTGGATATCTTTATTATGGTTTCTGCAATCTCTCTAATTGATGTACATTTTGAAGGACCTATTTGAATCCAATCATGCCCCCAGCCTTTTTTAAGGGCCAAACACAAGGCGTTTACAACATCATTTACGTGTATGAAAGCCCGTCCTTGCATGCCACTTCCCCATACGATAAAGTCTTCTTTAGGGTAATTGATGGCTTTACGGATAAGCGCAGGAATAACTTGACTGCGTTCTCCAAAATCACAAGGTGAACCATAGACGTTATGGAACATTAGAGTGCAACATGGAATGCCCGTTTCCTTTTCCAAATATCCTATTTCAATCTGTCCCATTAGTTTACTCCATCCATAGGCTGATTCGGGCATAGCAGGAAATAACTCTTCCTCTTTTAATGGTATAACATCTAAAGAGTTTTGACGGGTAAGGGGGAAACTGCATGCTGTGCCAACATATATTAGCCCTTTTATACGTTCTTTACCAGCCTTGCGTACAGAATTGAACAAATGGCTGTTTATAAGATTGTTTTGTCTAAATAACTCTCCTTGGTTTCCAAAAACATAATCAATGCCGGCTACAATATCTGCAAGGTGTATAACGTAATCCATAAGGAAAACGACACTGTCTACTTCGTATCCCTTGGAAATGTCAATGTTAAAGAAATGAGACTCAAGGTCAATAACTGGGTCTCCATGGTCGTTATTTAGGTATTCTAATTTTCCTCGCCATAAATTATCTATAACGTAGACATCATAACCATCTTTTACTAGCCTTTTCACAAGGTTGCTGCCAATCATGCCGCAGCCACCAGTCACTAATATTTTTTCCATAATATTTGTAATTTTGATTTATTATTATAATCCGTTGGCACTGTTGATAATGTTCCATACATTATCCAAAGATACACAATTGTCTTGTCCAAGATAAAATGGGACAACGCGGCTAAGATTTGACGTATATGTGCCAATAAAAAAAATAGAATGTATCAGTATGTCCATATCAAGAAGTACATTAATAGCTTCTTCTCTTCTGGCTTGCTTTGTCGCTTTATTGAATTTTTCCAAATCGTAGCCTTTGCTATTGTTGAGGCTGTTATAATAGACTTTAATGCCTAGGGGCTCTAATATCGCTCTAAATTCATTAATTATGCTTATGTCGTCTGTCGCGATATATATATATTTGCATGTGTCAGAATGCTTAATTATCTCATTAATATATTTGTCATTATGAATTTCTTTCATTTCTTCTGATGTAATCTTGTCTCCTCGACGGATATGTACACCAATATATTCATTAGGTAGATTTAAGAACTTCTTCGCCTTTTCTATATTCTTTTTTGTTTCCGCATTTAATATATATATATGTTTGTATGCTTCGGCTAATAGATTGAAAGCATCCTTGCCTAGCACATCGTTTATAAAGTGTTCCGAACGCATATCAGCGAAAACATCTTTTGTGAGCATTGTATTTGGATGGAATATAGAATATAGACAATTAGCTAAAATTCTATAATAAAAAGTAAAGAACTCTTTTGGTTTGTAATATATTTTCCCAATCCATGGTTTTTCTTTTGTATATACATTGTCTTGGGCAGATAGAGGATTATTTGCATTCTTTAAAACTGGTTCAAAATAATCTTCCCACCCTTTGTCTATGCGAAAATTCCATAACCACGAATTTATCTTTAGTTTTAGTCCGTAATGATGTGCATAGACTTGGGCAAGACTCAAATTGAATAATTCGGAATAGAAACCTCTTGTCGTAAGGCTGAAAACAATATTATTTTTTTTCATAATTTGATAAACCAATAAGTCCGTTATGTTCCTGACTGAGTGCCCTTCCATAGCCTTTTTGGAAACCTTCGCTTTCAAGAGTACAGCAATCTGGGGCTTTCATTAGGTATTCTACCATAGGGTGGTGGAGATATAAATCAGTTGACAGGATTCCTTTACTAAGAATCTTTGGCAATTCAATCTCCCTTTTAAGAGAAAAACATCCTTTTGAGATGTGTTGTATATCACCATAATAATGGCCAATTGCATATGTTGCAAGCGGAATGCCTTCCTTGCTTTTTAACGTAACCATAATGTCGTAACTCATGTCTTCTTGAGTCTCTCCTTCTATGTCAATTATGAGCGATTTCTGCCCATTTCTAATAGTTGAGTATGAATTTTCAGTTCCATTTATTTTGATAGTATAAATTTTTAAAGTATTTTTAATCCATTTTATATTTTCGATGATTCTAGATTCTTGTTTGGTATCTCCATTTTTTAGATAATGGTCAAGCGTGTCAGGAATGTTGCCAATGAAATCGACCAGGCCGTTCTTTAGCATAACACCACGAGTGCAGAGACTACGAATTGCAGCCATATTGTGACTGACGAATAGGACCGTTCGTCCTTCTCCCTTACTGACATCTTGCATCTTACCGATGGCTTTCTTTTGGAATTCTGCGTCGCCTACTGCAAGAACTTCATCAACGACCAATATTTCTGGTTCTAGATGAGCTGCAATAGCAAAACCAAGGCGGACCATCATACCTGAAGAATAACGCTTAACGGGGGTGTCAACATACTTGGCAACACCGGCAAAGTCAACAATCTCGTCAAACTTACTGCGTATCTCAGCCTTGGTCATGCCCATGATAGAGCCATTCATGAAAATGTTCTCTCGGCCTGTCATCTCTGGATGAAAGCCTGTGCCTACTTCAAGTAGAGAAGCAATACGTCCTTTAATCTTGATATCACCAGTAGTAGGAGAGGTGACTCTTGACAGAATCTTCAGGAGGGTGGATTTACCTGCGCCGTTCTTGCCGATAATACCGACAACATCACCTTGTTCAACTTTGAAGTTGATATCGCGGAGTGCCCATACAAATCGACTGTCACCTTTTTGAGTGCGGTCATTGGTGTCTCCAATCTTCAGGAAAGGATCCTCCTTGCCGCGAACTCTTGCCCACCAGCGATTCAGATCCTGGCTTAATGTGCCAGTGCCTATGGTGCCAAGGGTATATTGCTTTCCGACATTATTGAATTCTATAACGGTATTGCTCATAATCTTTCAGTTTTAGATGACATCCATAAAGTTACGTTGTACACGGTTGAAAATCACAATGCCGAGCAGCAGGATGATAATCGTGAATGAAAAACTATACCCTAAGTAGAGCCAGTTGAACTCACCGACACCTGTAAAGGCATACTTGAAAGTTTCCAATATGGCAGTTAATGGATTGGCTACCAAGACCCAGATATACTTGGGATAGGTCTCTTTCATTACCGACAGCGGATAGATGACGGGCGTTGCATACATCCAAAGTTGTACACCAAATGTTATCAAGAAACGTAAATCACGATACTTGGTGGTCATGGACGATATTATCATGCCAAAGCCAAGACCGAGACCGCCTAACATTACAATCAGAATGGGGACAAGTAATAACGCTGCGTTAATCTGGAAGTTGATGCCTGTTGCGAAATAGTAGCTATAAACAACTAGGAAAAGCGCGAATTGAATCCCCATTTTAATCAGGTTGGAGATGACAATGGAAAGTGGTACAACTAATCTTGGAAAATAGACTTTGCCAAAAATGGCTTGATTGGCATTGAATGTGTCTGAACATTTGCTGAGACAGTCTTGGAAATAGTTCCAGCAAACTAATCCTGCCAAATAGAAAACTGCCTGCGGGATGCCATCAGTTGAAATGCCAGCAATTCCTCCAAACACAAACATGAACATGATGGTGGTGAATACTGGCTGTATAATAAACCATAGGGGACCTAAAATGGTCTGCTTATAAAAGGTGATAATATCTCGTTTGACGTACATCGCAAGTAAGTCACGATAACGCCAAACTTCATGTAAATCTAAACTTAGAAGTTTGCTCTTATTTGTTATAATGATATCCCAGTCTTGTCCCATGTCACTTGTTATTCATGCAAAATATGAATGAATTCCGAATTCTTGATTTGAGAGATATTTTGTCTATTATTTTACAAAGTTACACATTTTTCAATACTTATCCAAAGAATGATAACCCTATTTAGGATAATTTAATAAAGTGGCTTTTATTTATCGTGTGTGGTATGAATAAAGTCGGTATTCTTGCGGTCAATCTTGAGAATGTTCATGACCATCTTCCATACAAGTGTGGGAAGGGAAAGGATTTTTCCAAAAACAGAATGGCTACGCAACTGTTTAGGTGTTGCTATATAGAGGGCTACACAAATAGCCAAGAACAAGCACCACCACTTGACATACCAAAGGTTGTCAAAGAACAGGGAAACAGGAGTCATCAGAATGGATAGGCCTAACGTTGCAATGACCAGCATGGAACGGGGAATGAGTGCTTGCTGAATGGTTTTGTCGATAAAATCAAGGTTGCAAGTAATAATAGCATGGGAAATGTAGGGCAGCAGATTGAACAGACTCTGTATCTGGGCCGTCATCCAGCGCAGACGCTGTTTCTGAAAATTGTCCTTATTGCTGACTTTCTCATCAAAGACGTGGATGTCAGATTCGTAATGGATATACACTTTCTGCTTGAGCAGAAGTGCTTCTAATTCACGGTCTTCACCGGCTGTGCTGAGCTTATGGACATTGTTCTTAAACCATTTATAGTCAAAGCACATGCCGGAACCAATCAGGGCTGAAGACAAACCTATGCGATTGTGGGCTTTACGGAAAATGGTGTTGTTGATTTCCTCGCTGACACCGTCAAGCACAGCAATGTCGTTGTTGTTGTTCTTGGCACAGCGGTGGCACTGGATAGCCTTATACCCTTTGGCACACTCTTCATTCAATTGCTCCAAAAAGTGAGAATCCACCACATTATCGGCATCAAGAATAATCACAAAGTCATAGTCTTCTTTTATTTGGTCAATCGCATATTGCATAGCCTTAGCTTTGCTGCTCTTCTCGAAAACGGGCTGAAGCAGAGTAATGGGCAATTCACGTAATTGCTGGTTGGTTTCTGGTTGCATGTGGTCGGAAATGACTGCCACATGAAAGCTTTCATATGGGTAGTATTGTCCTAAGAACTGGCGGACTGAATGGACGATGACACGGTCTTCATTGTAGGCAGGGTAAAGAATCAGGTAGGAAAAATATTCTTTTTTGCGCATGGACAATGCTTTGTCCGTCAGAAATGATGTCAGATCGGACACGCGTTTTTTCCATAATGTAGAAACCAAGGCAAAGAAAAGAATATAGAGGACGGAAGCCGCCATCAATACCCATAAGATGATATCAATGATATGGATAAGATGCCAAATCATAGGTTGTTAGTTTTTGAGATCAATCATATCGTTGAATTTCCTACCTAACTTGAATTTATTCAAAAAAGAACTAAGAAACACAACTGGAATTTTGAAGAAGGTACTGTCCCATTTGTCATCCACTAGATAGTTGGGGGTGGCAATGGCAAAAATCAATAGTACAATAGCAAAGAGCGCCCACCATTTTAAGGCTGCTGTCATATAGATGAAGGGAACTAATATACCCATGATGATGATGACTACCATCATAATCATTCGTGGTATCAGCATCCATTGCAACAACTTGTCAATGAGGTCATAATGACGGTTGATCAAAGCGGCAGGCAAATAACGGATATTTCTGAGAATAGAGCGAAACTGGGTCCATATCCAACTACGGTGCTTACGGTTGAAATCCTCAGCCTGACGGGCTTTTTCGTTATAAACAGAGATTTTGTCGAAATAATCGACATAGATGTGCTGCCGGGTCAGCATGGCTTCTAATTCCTTGTCTGCCCAATGAGCCTTTGCCTTTTGGATATAGTCCTTGAACCAGTTGAACTCGAATGCCATGCCGGAACTGGCCAATGCTGCGGGTAAGCCTATGCTGATATGACCACGGCGGAAGATGGAGTTGTTGATTTCCTCAAATATTGCACTTAGACGAGCAGGTGTTGTGTCACGATTCAAAGACAACTTATGTGTTTGAATGGCTTTGGTGCCTGCTGCCTCGTAGGCATCGTTCACCTGCTCTAAGAATTCCTGTTCCACCACATCGCCTGCTTCTAAAATGATCACAGCATCATAAATCTTAAACTGAGGCAAGTTGTTGATAGCCAATTGGAGGGATTTTGTCCTGGAATTCTTTTTTGAGGTGGGAGTCAGTAAGGTGATGGGGTGTTGCGCCAAATGAAACATGGTCATCTCGTCCTCATGATCGGCAATAACGGTTACATCGAATTGACGTTGGGAATAACTCTGTCCAAGAATAGATTTGACCGTCATCTCCAAACTTCTGCCACTCTTATAAGATGGGATCAGTACGATAAAGCGATTCTGCTTCTTCGCTTTTGGTGTTTCACTATGCCGGACGAAGAGAGAGGTAATAGCAAATACTCCCAAATACAACACTGTCATTGAGATGAGGATAAACAAGATCCAGTCTATGATGGTAAAAATATTCCAGAATGTCATGATGCTGATGCTTTTATAAAGTGATGAATGCCCTTGATGGTCGCTTTTGCCAAATCGGGGCGACGGTGGATGCAATACTTTAACATATCCCTGACTGCTACCATCCCAATGAGATAGCCATAGGATAAATATCGAGAGAATGTCGGATTGTAACGTTGTACAAATAGTAATCGATTACGAGTAATATAATAAGTCCGTAAAGGACTATTCTGACCAGTAGACTGGCTTTCCTTATGATAGATGGTGCAGGCGGGCTCATACCAGATATCATATCCCGTCCGGCGAATCATCATTGACCAGTCTAACTCTTCGTAATAGAGAAAATAGCATTCGGGCATCAGTCCTGCCTTTTCAACCACTTCCCGCTTAACCATCATGGCAGCCCCATGAACGTAAGGGGTTGGATGAGCAGTATCATATTGTCCATGGTCTTCCTCGCCAAAACCAATGGAATGGTTGCGCATGGTAATGGAAGAGAGTGGGGTATATCCTGCAAACTGAATGGGATGGTTCCCCCAGGCAAAGCGTATCTTCGGACATACTGCGCCAATCTTTGGCGAACTTTCCAAACGATTGATGAGATGTCTGATGTCTGATGTCTGATGGATGATGGTATCATTGTTGATAAAGAACAAGTATTTTCCGTGGGCTGCCTGAATGCCTAAGTTGTTACCACCGGCAAAACCAAGGTTTTGGGGGCTTCGGATAACTTTGACCTGAGGATAACGTTGCGCAATGAGGGTGGCCTCGTCTGCCTTAGAAGCATTATCTACCACGATTACCTCTATCGACGCATCGTTAAAAGGCAATGTCTCAATTAACTCGCAGGTGTCTTTTACCCCATTGTAATTGATTGTGATAATAGAAAGTTCAAAGTTACACTCTCGATGCACGCTTCTTCTCTAATTTTAGGCGTTTCTTTTCTTCTTGTATGGCAAGTTGTTTGTTTTCGAATTCAATCCATTCGTTTTCAATATAAGGTAGTACATAGACAATGGTTAAACCACCATAGAAAACGAGGCAATTAGGAAACTGCATGAGAATCTGGTTCCCGTATCCACCTAACTGAAATGATACAAATGCACAACATATACCAGCTCCAATGCCCCTAAGTGATGGGCTCCCAAGTCTGAACAGTACTATCCAACATGCCCCAAGCAACATGATGGCGGTACATATCAAAAAAGTTGTGATGCCGATAACACCTGTTCGTATCCAGATATAGACATATTCAGAGTCTGCTGGAATAGTAGACATCAGTGTGTATTTGTTATTGGCTGGAACTGATCCGTATCCTTGAGCGATACCGATTCCCCATGGGGCTTCTTTAAGATATTTCTTGATGGTCTCCTGATTAATAGATCGAGTATTGGCGGATGCATCTTTAGAATCAAAAGCAGACCGCATACGACGGATTTGGGCGTTGCCATCGCCAATCTTTGTAAACACAAGTATAAACGCAAAGAAAGCAAATGCAATGGAGAATGGTATGGCAATTCTTACCGATTTAGATAGAAATATATAGGTAATAAACCCCGCCATTAAACAGGCAATAGCCGTACGTGTACCTGATGGAAACATGGCCCAGGCACAAACAATGCCTGTGATTAGGAAGAAATATTTGTATTTCTTGATTTTACTGGTAATACCAAAAATAATAAAAGCAACTGCTGTAGAAGCAATACCGATACCAAAGTTGGCCGCGTCACTATAGATAGAGAAATATCGAATTAAACT
>OCVV011252487.1_pt1 | contig 17140 bp, 15 predicted proteins | sample 1539721 | NCBI WGS metagenome assembly OCVV01 (sample SAMN02144230, study PRJEB22623) | gut metagenome | biome: sheep rumen | host: Ovis aries | place: New Zealand | reverse complement strand
AGTATGATTTCTGCTCATACAGCAGATTCCGTTTATACAGAAGTTCTAATGCTTGTGCAGATTGTTTGAATCATTCACACAAATTTCCCGCTAAAGGGAGTCTGGCGATTACCTGAAAAGACAGGGATGAGAAGGAGGATCGCGCGTTGAAAAATGAGATTCTGTTTATAGGGCCGGCCGCGAAGGAAGGCGGACCGGCGATCAAAAATAGGATCCTGCTCAAATATTTGAAAAGGCATTCAAAGGTGGAAATAAGGAACACCTATGACCGGACGTTGAAGGCAAGGCTTGCCGCCGTGCTTTCGATTTTATTTACAAGGCACAGATATGTCATCGTCTCGGTCAGCAGAAAGGGAAGACTTTTGCTTTATCCTTTTCTCCTGCTTCGAAAAAAGACCGGAGGGATCCGGTACGCGTGCATCGTCATCGGAGGAAAAGCCATTGAATCCTTAAGGAATCCTCTGTGCATCGGCGCACTGAAAAACGCAGACATCGTGACTGCAGAGACGAAATCTCTTTCGAAACAGCTTCGGGAGGAATTCGCCCTGAACAATGTGCATTGGATGCCGAATTATAAGGAGCTTCCGGGAACGAAATCCGGAGAGTTCTTCGACGAGAAAGGAACTGAAGCTCCGGCAGGAGGAAAAGGGAAGAATGAAAGGAAGGATTCCGAAAAGAGATTTGAAAGACAAAAGCTTCGTTTTCTATTTCTTTCCAGGATGACAGACGCCAAAGGAGTTCCTACTCTTTTGAAATCTTTTAAGAAGGTGCTGGAGAGCGGCTTTGACGCATCCCTTGATTTTTACGGACCTGTGGACAAGGGACTGGATCCCCGGGTGCTGGAAGAGATCATGCAGACGGAAGGCGCAGACTATCGGGGATCGGCACCAAACGATCAGGTGCTGAAGATCATGGAGGATCATGACGTTTTCGTATTTCCCACGGAGTATCCCTGGGAAGGATTTCCGGCGGTTCTTGTGGAAGCGCTGGCAGCGGGGCTGCCCATCATCGCAAGTGATATGAACTATAACCCTGAGATCATCAGGGACGGCCGTAATGGCTGGATATTTGAACGAGGGAACGGGGAACAGCTCTCCGATCTTCTCAGGCACTGCATTGAAAGCAGGGAAGAACTTGGCAGAGTGTCGGATAATAACCGGGGCGAAGCCGAAAAATATAATGCTGAAAATGTCATAAATCTTTTTTTATCAAAATTACGAATAAACGGATGGCCGGTATGAAAACAAAAGTTGCTATTGTATTGCCTTACTTTTCGAGCGGAGGAGCACAGATGATGGTATCACGTCTGGTCTCCCGTCTCGATCTGTCAGAAACAGAGGCGGAAGTGATCTGTATCTACGGAGAACCTCAGAATAACCGTATGGAAAAAGCAATTTCAGATCACGGAATTCCGATCAGATATATAGGAAAGAAAAAGGGCTTTTCGATCGGCGCAATCCTTCGTCTGAACAGGGAACTCAGCCGGTTTGATCCGGATGTGGTGCATTCACATCTGTCAGCCGGCGTTTATTGTGCCGCGTGGATCATGAGCCATCATGTGACGCTGCTTCATACGGTACACAACATTCCTGACAAGGAACTGCTGAAGATCAAACAGCTGGTGATGAAAATGCTGTACAGAAGAAAAGCGGCTGTTCCGGTCGCCATCTCCCATGAGATCCGTTCTCTGGTGAAGGCACATTACGGCATTGATACGGTGGAGCTTATCTATAATCCGGTGGATATCGGGCAGTTCTCGCGCGCCGCAAAGAAACAGCATTCGAATTTCGTCGCTGTTAACGCGGGGAGACTAAGCCCGCAGAAAAACCATCAGCTGCTGATCAAAGCTTTTATCAGACATCACAAAAAATACGGGGAGGATGAGCTGTACATTCTGGGAGACGGGCCATGCAGGCCGGAACTGGAAAAGCTGATCCGGGAAAACGGCGCGGAAAACTACATTCATCTGGAGGGAAATGTAGATAACGTTGCGGATTACTTCGCCGGGGCGGATGTTTTCGTGCTGAGCTCGAAGTATGAAGGGCTTCCGCTGGTCGTACTCGAGGCGATGGCGGCGTCTTTGCCGGTCATCTCCACAGACGTGGGAGGAGTCAGGGATATCGTTTCTGATTTCGAGAACGGCATACTGACGGAAAGCGGCAGCGAAGAAGAGCTTATCAAAGCCTTGCGAATACTCAGTCAGGACAGAGAGAAAGCCCGTGCCATGGGTGAAAGGTCATTTGCGCTTGTTCAGAAATATGACACCTCTGTCATCGCGAAAGAGTATTCGGAATTATACAGGAAGTATTCATAAAGACAGTATTTATAAAGACATAAAAGGCGCCGCGCCGGGAAGCCGGAGGAGCCGCACAGAAGCTTATGAAGCATTTAGAAATCACGCGAACCACAATGGAAAAATCAGAAAACACGCAGCCCGAGATGGGGAACCCGGAGATCACGCGGTCCGGGGAAGGGTTAAGCATCGTGGCGGTCATGCTGGGCATTTATTTCATGATGATGCCCTTTGACTCTTTTCCGATGTTTGGAATGGGATCCCTTCTGCGGATCATAGCGCTCTTTCCGGTCGGAGCCATAATCGTTTTCAAGCTTCGGCATACGATCGGGATCAACCAGCTTACGGTTTCCTTTTTCGTTTACTGTCTGTCGATCACGGCCAGCGTTTTTTATTCGATCAATCGCAGCGCATCCTTCACAAGTCTTTCCAGAGTTCTTCTGAACATGGTCATCGTACTTTGTGTCGGCGGCATGTATGAGTACAACAAAAAAGAAATTGAATTTTTGAAAAGAAGTCTGGTCGCGGGAGGACTGGGTACCCTTGCCCTGACGCTGATCTTTTCGGATACGAGTACCGACGGAAGGCTGACTCTCAGCATCAACGGAACGGTACAGGATCAGAATTACCTGAACGGATATCTTTTCTTTGCGTATGTATATTTCCTGACGCGGCTGATCCGGAAGAGACGTGTTTTATCAGCGATCCCTGTGGGAGGGATCATATATTTCACTCTGCTGACCGGATCGAGGGGTGCGCTCGTGTCACTGGCAGGAATCACTTTGGCCGTTCTTCTCTATATTTTGCATCAGGAGCACAGGCTGACTCTGAGGGTAATACTGATCCTGGCTGCGATCGCTCTGCTGCTGGCTGTTCTTTATCAGCCGATACTTTCGATTTTGCCGGAGGCTGTCTCTAAAAGGTTCTCGGTGGAATACGTTATGGAAAACGGCAGCACGGGAAGGTCGGATATATGGAAGTACCTGATCGGACGTTTCCTGGAGGCGGATCTGTTCAGGACCCTGTTCGGGTTCGGCTATGCGACCGTGGTGCTGGTCAATGAATACAATCGTCTGGTCGCCCATAATCTGTGGCTTGATCATCTGATCATGGGCGGGCTGATCGGAGAGGCGGTCTTTATCTATATGCAATATACGTATATCAAAGCGGCGTGGCGATCGAAGGATCCGTTTCTGGTGGGAAGCTATATCGGGTTCCTGATCATGATGCTGACACTGTCGCTTTTGTCATACAAGCCCATATGGAACTGCATGATGATGATCATGATCGTCACGAATTATCAGAGCAGGCATCCCGGAACATACGGGGCAGATGCGCAGGCAGCAGCAAGCCCCGAAGGGAGGATACATGAATAAAGGACAATGTGAAGAATACATCAGGATCCTGCAGGAAATTCACCCTGATAAGGGAGGATCCGCCGTCAGAAAACAGCGGCTGCAGGGAAATATAGATCCCGCATATGCGCTGGACATCATCGTACCTGCCTACAATGTGGAGGAATATATCGATGAATGTATGCGCTCTATCCTGGGGCAGGAGACAGACTTTCACTTCAGATTGATCGTGACGGACGACGGATCGACGGACGGCACGGGAAACGCCGTGGAAAAATACCGTGACAGAGAGAATGTGACGGTCATTCACCAGAATAACGGCGGATTATCGGCGGCAAGGAACGCCGCTCTGGAGCGATCCACATCAGAATATGTGATGTTTGTCGATTCCGACGACACTCTCCCGCCGGACGCCGTCCAGAAACTGGTCTCGGCGGCGCAGGATGGGGAAGAGGACATTGTGGCAGGAAGCTACTGCAATTTCAGAAGATTCAGGTGGCTGAAAAAGACCTACCGGCAGAGGCCGGGAGTGATCGTCAGTGATTCGGAACTTAAAGGCCACGCATGGGCAAAAGTGTTCAGAAGAAGCCTTTTTGAAAACATACAGTTTCCCGAAAGGTACTGGTTCGAGGACAGCGTGATGCATCAGATCATCTACCCTGCGGCAAAAAGAAAATCAGGCATAGGAGATATCGTATATGAACGCAGGATAAACAACAGTTCCATTACCCACAAAAGCGCCGGAAATCCGGGAAGCCTGGACTCGCTCTGGGTGACGCTGAGGCTGATGGAGGACCGAAAACTGCTGGGGATGGCGTTCACGCAGGAATATTACGGGTATCTGTTAAGGCAGACCGTCCTGACACACAGGCGGCTTGAAGGGTTGGGACAGAAGGTGCAGGAAAGTGCCTTTTATGTGATGTGCTGCAGGATAAATGAGAATATCGGCAGATCCGGTTTTGATCCGGAAATGAGGTCTCCTCTGGAGGAGGCAGTCAGAAAAGGTGATTATAAAGCTTTTTCCGCATACGCACAAGTGCGCCGCGCAGATCGCACGTGATCAGAGATCGCTATTGAACCGGAAAATCAGAAATGAGAGGGCTGCAATGAAAAACAATATAAGAGTAAGCGTTATCTGCTGTGCTTACAATCAGGAAAAATATATCGAGGACGCGCTGAAGGGATTTGTTTCACAGAAAACAGATTTCGGTTTCGAAGTGCTCGTCAGCGACGACGCGTCGCAGGACGGCACGGCGGAGATCATCAGGAGATATGAGGAACAATATCCGGAAATTATCAAACCTGTTTATTTCTCTGAGAATCAATATTCGAAGGGCATTAATCCCGCGGTTATTCTGATGAAAAAAGCACAGGGAGATTACATCGCGTTCTGTGAGGGCGATGATTACTGGATCTCGGAGCATAAGCTGCAGAGACAGTTCGACGCCATGGAAGCCCATCCGGAGTGCGACATGTGCGCTCACGGGGCCCTGAAGGTCAGACCCGCGGACAAAAAAACGATAGGAAGGATCGAACCTATGGACCGGGACGGCATCCTGCCAATGGAAACGGCGATCGACGGAGGCGGAGACTTCATCGCCACGAATTCCCTGTTTTTCAGAAGAACGATCGTGGATCATCCGAAGTCCTACCTTAAATACGCGGCTTTTGATTATGCGTATCAGATCAGCGGGGCCGAAAGGGGCGGCATCGTTTATCTCGCGGAGGTAATGTCCGCCTACAGAAGGGGAGCGAAGAACTCATGGACTATGACAATGATGCATGCAAAGAACACTGTGATGATCAGTCATATAGAAAAAATGATGACAATGCTGGACCTGGTCAACGAGGAAACACATTTTCGGTATGACCGGAATGTAAGATTTGCCAAATTGAAATATGAGTTTCAGATAGCGACTCTGAAGCGGGATCTGAAAGGCGTCTACAGCAAAAGATACTCAGAGATCCGCAGTCATATGGGATCAAAAAAACGGCTCATATTGTACCTGAATTACTTTGCTCCATGGAGCATAAAAATGCTTCAGAGCGTCAAGAGCTTCAGAAGCTCTAAGGAATAACGAAAAACATGAACACAAATAAAAAGGTAATCATTAACTTTCTGTGGAGGTTCGCGGAACGCTCCGGAGCGCAGCTGGTCACCTTTGTGGTCTCCATCATACTGGCAAGGCTTCTGGAACCGGAGGTATACGGAACGATCGCGCTGGTGACGGTGTTTATCACGATATTGAACGTGTTTGTCGACTGCGGCATGGGAAATGCGCTGATCCAGAAGGCAGAGGCTGACGATCTGGATTTCTCCACGGTTTTTTATTTCAACATCGCGGCATGCTCGGTCCTGTACCTGATCATGTTTGCCGTATCGCCGCTGATAGCCGCGTTTTATGAGATACCTGCGCTGACGCCGGTCATCCGGATGCTTAGTCTGACGATCGTCATATCGGGGCTGAAAAACGTACAGCAGGCGTATGTTTCCAGAAACATGCTTTTTAAGAAGTTTTTTTACGCCACGTTGGCCGGAACCATCGGCGCGGCGGCGCTTGGAATCATAATGGCCTTCATGGGGTTCGGCATATGGGCGCTCGTGGCGCAGCAGCTGTTCAATACGGTCATGGATACGTTTGTTCTCTGGATCACTGTAAAGTGGCGTCCGAAGAGGATGTTTTCCACGGAGAGACTCAAAGAACTGCTCGGCTACGGCTGGAAGCTGCTGGTCTCATCGCTGCTGGACACGATCTATAACAATATCCGGCAGCTGATCATAGGAAAGCTCTACACCTCGGAGGCGCTGGCCTATTTTAACAGGGGAAAACAGTTCCCGAATCTGATCATTACAAATGTGAACACTTCGATAGACAGCGTACTGCTGCCGGCAATGGCGCAGGAACAGGACAACGTAGAGAGAGTTAAAAGCATGACCCGGCGGGCGATAAAGACAAGCACGTATATTATGGCGCCGCTGATGATGGGACTGACCGGCTGCGCGGTCCCTCTTGTGCGGTTCATCCTTACGGACAAATGGCTGCCGTGTGTGCCGTTTATGAGGATCATCTGCGTGACCTGTCTGTTTTACCCCATTCACACGGCAAACCTTAACGCCATCAAGGCACTGGGCAGGAGCGATCTGTTTCTTTCGCTGGAGGTGGCGAAAAAGATCGTCGGAACGATCCTTCTTTTGTCAACGATGTGGTTCGGCGTATACGCGATCGCCTGCAGCCTGCTGGCGGAGAGTGTCTGTGCACAGATCATTAACGCGTGGCCGAATAAGAAGCTGCTGGGGTACGGATATGTGGACCAGATAAAAGATATCATGCCGGGCATTCTGCTTGCTGTGTTTATGGGTATCTGCGTCTACCCGATCAGTTTTCTGCAGCTTCCCTCCGCAGTGATCCTGATAATTCAGGTGCTTGCAGGAGCAGCGATTTATCTGGGAGGCTCCCGTATTCTTCGGCTGGAAGCATTCCGGTATTTATGGAATACGGTCAGCCCCTGGATGTCGAGATTACCAGGGAGAGAATGACCATATATGGAGATTATTCAATTAGTAGTAATAGTAGTATTTCTGGGGCTTGTCACTATTCTGTGGACAGATGAGAGAAAAAGATCCCGCAGGAAGTTCACCCATATGATAACAGCGGCGTATGTGCTGGGAGTCCTGTATTTCACCCTGCTTTCCAGACAGCCCTCGGAAGACAGCAAAATGAATCTGGTGCTTTTTTATTCGGTTATCAGGTCGCTTCGGTACCCTGTGAATACGGGGGAGATCATTCATCAACTTCTGGCAGGCAGATTTGACCAGGTGTTTACGACATATAAACCGCTGAAGGCAGCACTGCTGAATATCATGCTTTTTGTCCCGCTTGGATATATACTGCCGCTCTATATAAAAAAAAGACGGGGAATGTTTCCGAAGATCATTATGATCAGCGCCATGTGTTCCCTTTGCATTGAACTGACACAGGCCGTCACAAGGTTCGGCTGGTTCGATGTGGATGATCTTTTCTGTAATATCACAGGCGGCGCGGCTGGATATCTGCTGTACATCATTGCGGGAAGTTTAATAAGAAGCTGGAGAAAAAACAATGAGTAAAAAAATTATGGTAACGGAGTCTGCACTGCCTCCCTTCGACGAGTATGTGGACGAGATCAAAGACATATGGGATACGCACTGGCTTACGAATATGGGGCCGAAGCACGAAAAATTCAGGGCGGAGCTGAAGGATTATCTGGGAGTGGAGCGGATAGAGCTGGTCACAAACGGACATATGGCTCTGGAGATGACGCTTCAGGCGATGAATCTGCACGGAGAGGTCATAACGACGCCGTTTACTTTTTCCTCCACTACCCATGCGATCGTCAGGAACGGGCTTGAGCCTGTGTTCTGCGATATAGATCCAAAGGATTTCACGATCGATGTGACAAAAATAGAAGATCTGATCACCGACCGGACGGAGGCCATCCTGCCGGTCCATGTATATGGAAACATCTGTAATGTGGAAGAGATCGAGAGGATCGGCGAAAAATACGGGCTTAAAGTCATCTATGACGCGGCCCATGCTTTCGGCTGCGCCTATAAAAGGATCGGAATAGGAAGCTTCGGGGATGCGTCCTGCTTCAGCTTTCACGCGACGAAGGTGTTCAACACTGTCGAAGGCGGCGCGGTCTGCCATAACAGCTATGAGCTGGGGCGAAGGATCTATATGCTGAAGAACTTTGGTATCAGGGACGCGGAAAGCGTGATCGGAGTAGGCGCTAACGCAAAAATGAACGAGCTGTGTGCAGCCATGGGGCTCTGTAATCTGCGGAGGATAGACGAGACCATCGACCTGCGGCGCGGAGCGGCGGAGCAGTACAGGAGCAGGCTTGCGGAGATACCGGGACTTCAGCTGAATCCGGTGCAGGAAAATGTGGAAACCAACTATTCATATTTTCCGGTGGTTTTTGACGAAAAGATATTCGGGAGCAGCAGGAACGAAGTGGCAAAGGCGCTGGAAAGGGAAAATATATTTGCCAGAAAGTACTTCTACCCTCTGACAAATACATATGAATGCTATGATAAGCGGTTTGACCCGGATCTGACGCCGGTGGCAAGGCATATCAGCAAACGTGTGCTTACGCTTCCGCTGTATCCGACGCTGGAGGGGGAGGATATCGACAGGATCTGCGATGTGATCATTTCCTGCAGAGCGAAATCATAAAGTTGCGGCGCCGAGGCAGAATGTTTGAATCGGTGCATACAGGTTTCCCTCACTTATAAGTGGTTTTGTAAAGGGTTATACGGTCGGGAAACGGTATGACCGCTCAAACGGCTTCCGCGCAAAGAACTTCTATGTATTCACTTCATCTGCTTTTGGAATTCGCGAAATCATAAACTCGCTGTGCTCGGACAGTATGATTTCGCTCATGAAGCAGATTGCGTTCATACAGAAGTTCTAATGCTTGTGCAGAATGTTTGAAGCGGTTCATACAGGTTTCCCTCCCTTATACGTTTAAGGTGTTCGGTCGGAAACAGTATGACCGTTCAAACGGCTTCCGCGCAAAGAACTTCTATGTATTCACTTCATCTGCTCTTAGCATTCGCGAAATCATAAACTCGCTGCGCTCAGGCAGTATGATTTCGCTCATAAAGCAGATTGCGTTCATACAGAAGTTCTAATGCTTGTGCAGAATGTTTGAATCGGTGCATACATGTTTCCTTCCCTTATACGTATAAGGAATACGGTCGGAAACAGTATGACCGTTCAAACAGCTCCCGTGCAAAGAATTTATATGTCTTGTAATTTTTGATACATGTTGAAAGAGAATCAGGAGGAGAAGAAATGACACTTGGGATGATGCAGCCGTACTTTTTTCCGTACCTGGGTTACTGGCAGCTGATGAATATGGTTGATGAATATATTATTTACGATGATGTGAATTACATAAAGAAGGGATGGATCAACCGTAACAGGATAAAGATTAACGAGACTCCCACATATATGGGTATTTCTATCCGGAAGGCGAGCCAGAACAAGCTTATCAATGAACTTGAGATCGCCATGAAAAACGAGGATAGGGAAAGTCTGATCCGCAAAGTTAAATGTGCGTACCTGAAAGCGCCTTACGCGAAGAATGTGCTGAAGCTGTTTGAGGATGTTTTATTCTGTGAAAAAACGAATCTTGCGGAGTTTCTGGCGTATACGAACCGGAGGACTGCTGAATATATGGGGATCACTACCAGGATCCTGTCAGCGACGGAGATGAAGCTGGATCACACGCACAAAGCAGATCAGCGCATTCTGGATATTTGCAGGGAGCGGGGAATGGATCGGTATGTGAATGCGATCGGGGGAAAAGAATTGTATTCCAAACAAAGGTTTAAAGAAGCGGGGATCGAACTGGAGTTCCTTCGTATGGACTCTGATATCGTTTATCCCCAGGGCAAAGGGGATTTTATTCCGGGACTCTCTATCATAGATGTTCTGATGTACAACAGCAAGGAAGAGGTAAGAAATCTTCTGAACAGATATACACTTGAATAAAAAAGGACAGGTTTTAATGAACAGAAATTTAAACGAAAAGAAAATACTGATACTTGGAGCGGATACTTCCACAGCCGATGCAATAACATATCTGAAAGAAAAAGGCGTAAGAACGGTTTTGACGGATTATAATCCACCGGAAAGACTCGCTGAAAAGAGAATGACCGATGAATACTGGATGATCGATGTGGCTGACACGGATGCTTTGGAAAAGGCCTGCAGGGAAGAGGGAATCACGAATATATTTGCGGGGAATCATGAATTTTGTCTTGATCAGTGCAAGGAGCTCTGTGCGCGTCTGGGGTTCCCATTTTACGCTTCGGAGAAAGGCTGGCACGCCTCCAGGGATAAGTTGTTTTACAAAGCGAAATGCATAGAGAAGGGGCTTCGCGTTCCGGAGTTGTATCCGGTGGACGCCTCATTAAAAGAGGAAGATCTGAAAAAGATAAACTATCCCGTGATCGTAAAGCCCAATGACGGAAACGGGAGAAGAGGCGTCTTTCTGGCAGGAAATGAAGAGGAGCTGAAGGAAGCGTATTTAAATTCGATGAAGTTTTCGGGAAGGAAAGAGGTCCTTGTGGAGCAGTTCATCGACGGAGACGAGATTTTTTATATTTGTTATGTATACCGGGGAGAGCTGTATCTGGTCGATGTGGTGGTCAATCGGCCGGTCATCATTAACGGGGAGAAAAAATTTGGCTTTTTTGACCATGACAGGCTGTTTGTAAGAAATATTGATCCGCGGGAATTCGAAGCTTACCGGGAGATCGTGAAGGAATTGGAGTGTGAGAACGGGCTTTGTATATTCCAGGGAATACGTAAGGACGGCCGCGTTTATAACATGGAATTTGGATTCAGGCTGGATGGATTCTGTACGTGGAGACGTACAAAGGTCATGTCGGGGGTGGATTATCTGGCGCTGATGGTAGATCTGGCTCTGGGTGAATATGAGACAGACTGTTTCGAGGAAGACAGAAGCATCCCGGATGAAACCTATGTGGGTTATGTGCTGTGGGGCAGACCCGGAAGAGTAGCGCATATCGAAGGAAGAGAAGAGCTTTATGAAAGAGATGATCTGATCATTCTGTGGGATCGTTTCGGGGAAGGAGATATCATTCCGGATACCCCTGACATGAGGTCGATCGCGTTCGCAATTGAGATATTCGGCAGCTCGTATGAAGAAATAAAGGAAAAAATGAAAAATATAAATAAAGATCTGCATTTGTATGATGAGGATCATCGGGATCTGCTGGAATACAGGCTGCCTGAATATGAGAGATGGAAATACTGATTTCAGACGGGAGGAAGGGAAATGACCAGAAAATTGAAATATGCACTGCTGCTTTCAACAACGGCCATTCTGCTTGCCGGATGCACGAAGGAACTGCGGGAGGATTCCGACACGCCGGATATAGCGCCTGCCGTCACGGTGAATTTCAACAGCGTGACAGGAGAGATCAAGCCTTTAAACGGTATCAATAACGGGCCGGCATCGGAAGCGGACATACAGACGGATCATATAGAATGGGGGCTTGACGCGACAGAGATATACCGGGAACTGGAGATCCCTTATGTCAGAACTCATGATACGGAATATCCGGACGGCAGCGATTATTTCATCGACATTCATTGCATCTTTCCGGATATGAGCCGCGATCCGGCTGATGAGGAAGCATATAACTTTACCGGAACGGACGCCTATATCGCGAAGGTTCAGGCGGCCGGCGCGGAGGTGTTTTACAGACTGGGAGAGTCTATTGCCCCGTCGGCGGAGGAAGCGACTTATCAATACCCTCCGGAGGATTATCAGAAATGGGCGCAGATATGTGAACACATTATCGCCCATTACAACTATGGCTGGAAAGAAGGCTTTCAGTACGGAATCCGGTATTGGGAGATATGGAATGAACCGGACATGCCCCGGCAATGGGTCGGAGAGATCGAACAATACTATGAGCTTTATAAGATCACAGCCCGTTATCTGAAAAGTATTTATCCCGATATAAAGATCGGCGGAGGCGTTCTGTCTTCCGCGGAGGAAGAGGATGTTGAAGCGTTTCTGGAGGCAATCAATGATGACGGAATACAGACCCCGCTGGATTTTTTCAGCTGGCATCTTTATACAGGAAACGCCTCGGATTTTACCTATAGAGCAGGAGTGGTACGCGATACGCTGGACAAATATGGATATCAGGCCGCCGAAACCTTTGCCGATGAGTGGAACTATGTGGACAACTGGGAAAATCTGGAGACTACTTGGGAAAAAATATACTCGCCGGATATAGCTGCTTTTTACACGGCATGCTTTATAACGCTGCAGAATTCGAAGGTCGACGGAGCAATGTACTATGACGGAGCCCTGACCGGCAAATACGCATACTGGTGCGGACTGTACACTTCGGCAGGGGAGAAGCTTCCCGGATACTACAGCTTTCAGGCTTTTGCGAAGCTGAAGCAGATGGTCAACCAGGTCGAGGTAACGTCAGAAAGAAGTACGGAAGACCACGGTATATATGTATGTGCGGCTTCAGGCAGCCAGGATGTGATCCTGCTGGCCAATTCCAGCGATGAGGAGGTGAGATTCAGACTGAATTCAAATTCCTCGGGAACAAACGCGGATGTATTCATTGTGAATCAGGAATCACCATCGGGAGCAAATCAGCTGGGTCAGGAGATCACCGACAGTATGATGATCGATATGAAGCCATGGGAGATGAGGCTGATCACCATAGATTGAACGAAGGGTTATGGAGAGTGAAGCTGACTGAATGTGGTAAGCAGGTAATTGCGAAACTCCATGTAGATGGGAAATTGTGTGACGATTCAAACGGCTTCCGCGCAAAGAACTTCTATATATTCACTTCATCTGCTGCTAATATTCGCGAAATCATAAACTCGCTGCGCCGAGGCAGTATGATTTCTGCTCATACAGCAGATTCCGTTCATAAAGAAGTTCTAATGCTTGTGCAGATTGTTTGAATCATTCACACAAATTTTCCATTATCCTTGGCTTCGCAATTACCCGGATACAGTAAATCACGAAAGGGGCTATTTATGAAGAAACTGCTTATGCTTGGAACATCTTTGGCGAGCGTTGAGATCGTGGAGACGGCACAGAGAATGGGAGCCTACACGATAGTGACGGACAATCTGTCCCCTGAGTATTCGGAAGCAAAGAACATAGCAGACGAATACTGGATGCTAAGCACGGATGACCTGGACGCGATCGAGGCGAAGTGCAGGGCAGAAGGGGTCAATGCGATCTTTGCGGGAATCAGTGAATTTAATCTGGACAGGGTAAAGGAATTAGCGGAGCGTCTTGGCCTTCCCTGCTACATTGAAGACGGTCCGTGGAAATATGCCAGAGATAAGAGTGCTTTTAAAGATAAGTGCAGGGAGATAGGAATTCCGGTGCCCGAAGAATATAAAGTGTCCGATCCGCCGCAGCCAAAGGAGATCAGCGGGATCGAATATCCCGTCGTAGTCAAGCCGGTCGATGGAACGGGAAACAAGGGACTTAGCATTTGCAATAATGAAGAGGAACTGATCGCCGGCTGCGCGAAGGCAAGGAGCAATGCAGACAGCGGTGAAATCCTTGTAGAGAGATATGTTTCAGGCGAGGAGACCTGGAATCATTATTTCATAGCCGAAAACGAGATCCGGAACGCTTACAGGATGAGAGCCTATAAACAGCCGGGATATCCTTCTTTCTTATACTCCTTCGGATCTTCCGCTCTTCAGGATGATGATGAATATAAAGAACAGTTAAATGAGAAATGTGTTCGCTTTCTGAGGGAGATCGGGTGCAAAAAAGGAGTGGCATGGTTCCAGTTCATCAGAGATGATAAAGGCCGGTATTACGCTATCGAAATGGCTCAGCGGATGAGTGCAGATACCTCCGGCATGAGTGTGGAAAAAGTCACCGGGGTCAACAGTATGGAATGGATGCTGGATATCACGTTCGGCAGGGAACATACGGCAGACATGCTTCCTGCGGAAGCAAGACCTCCGTTTAAACAGTCGCACTGCGTATATCTGCATTTTGCCGACAGGGCGGGCACGGTTTCTTCCATAGAAGGATACGACAAGCTGGATAAGGATAAGTTTCGGATAAGCATGCTTGTGCATGAAGGTGAAAAAGTGCCCGGATACCGGCTTATGTGCATGATCATTTTCAACGCGGGCAGCCCGGAGGAGATGTGTGACGTTCTCCGGCAAATAAACACGGGCACCCGCATTCTGGATGAAAATGGCAAAAACATGTATTTAAAATACGAAGACTATGGCAGTGTGATTCAGAAACAGGAAGGGCTGTTCCGCGGGGAATGATCCTTGGACGAGACTTTCTCTTTAAGCTTTCTCATTCCGTAGATGATGGCGTCATCGTTGCCGAATGCGCCGGCCTTGGTCACGACAGCCAAGCCATCGAGTGATCCGCCGATAATTTTCAGCTTTGGTATGCCCGGCGCGATCTCTTCCAGTATGTAAGAACCTTCAGCATGTGTTTTTTGCAGAAATCCGATCGCCGTGTCTCCTCCGGTAAGGAACAGACCGGAAACATTAGTTTTCTTCAAAACCTCTGCTCCGACAGCACCCAGAATATCCTGCGTATAGCTGCTGATGCCGGCCGGCGGGAGCCCTTTTTTCTTGCCCTCTTCTATGGACCGATCCAGTTCGCTGCGGTCGTAGGAGGCACTGCTCAGGAGTATCGTGTCCTTCCCTTCCAGAAGAGATGCTGTGCATTTTTCCATATAGCAGGAAGGGGATGTGTTTCCTGACAGCAGGTCAGGCACAGATACAGATATGAGCCGGATGCCCCGGCGTCCGGCTTCATGAAGCTGTCTTCTGGTCACTTCGCTGATACTGCCGCATATGGCAAAAGCGGGCGGAGTTTCTTCTATGCTGCGCATGATATTATCTGCCAGTGCAGCGGTTCCTGCCCAGAGGATCCGTTTCCCTGTTTCGGCAGCCGCATTTATGATTCCAAGCAGATCATCGTTAGTTTCAGCGTCAAAAGTAAAGATTCTTGTTCCGGATGATGGGAACAGACCGTTGGGCATACCACGGCTGACGTGAATGATATTTTCTTTAAAAACACTTTCGAGAATCTTTTTCAGAACATCCTGTCTGACCGGTTTTTTAGGATCACGGCCGATCTCAGTTTCCGTGATACGGACTCCGTTAAGTTGATGGATCCCGTTCACGGTGATCCTGCCCAGATCGGGCAGCGCCGGCGCAAAAAGGATTAGATCACTTCCGAATTTTTCATCGATAGCGGCGATTTCTTCCGCTATATTTCCCCGCAGAGTCGAATCAACCTTCTTTATCACAAAATCATATTTTGAATAATCTATCCTTTCTGTCAGACGTCTTACTTTTTCGAAAGCATCCGGACCGTCCAGACTTCTGGATTCTGTGTCGATGACAATGGAATGACTGTCATCGGAGACATCCGCATTGAATAACACCTTTACGGGGATTCCGTTTCTCTTAAGCTGTACGCCTGTGTCATTGGCACCGGTAAAATCATCCGCTATGATAAGAAATTTATCTGTCATCATGAACCTCCTCTCATCGGTTTGAAGCCATAAGCGCGGCATAGTCGATGGCATTCAGAAGGCTCAGGGCCGTTGCCGTACCATGACCCGCCTGGTCAAAAGCGGTACCGTGATCGACGGAAACGCGAATGATCGGAAGACCCAGAGTAATGTTTACGCCGGAGACGGCGTCCCACATCTGTTTTTCCTGATCATAGACGAACCCTTTTACCTTGAGAGGGATATGTCCCTGGTCATGATACATGGCGACTACAATATCGTACCATCCTCCAAGAGCCTTGGAGAAAACCGTATCCGGAGGCACAGGACCGTCCGCGTCAATTCCATAATTTCTGGCTGCGTTAATTGCCGGAATGATCTCATTGATTTCTTCTTTTCCGAACAGGCCGCCTTCTCCGCAATGTGGATTCAGGCCGGCAACGCCGATCTTCGGATTAACTATTCCCAACTGCCTGCATGCGTCGTTGGCGATGCGTATCACATCCAGTACACGGTCTCTTTTTACCAGATCACAGGCGTCTCTAAGAGAGACGTGCGTAGAAACATGTACCACGCGCAGATTTTCGTGGGCAAGCATCATCGTATAACTCTTAGTGTTTGTGTAGTCTGCATATATCTCAGTGTGACCTGAGTAGTGATGACCCGCCAGATTGATTGCAGCCTTATTTAAAGGATTCGTTACAGTTGCATCGACTTTGCCTGACATGGCCAGTTCGATCACCTTTACTACATATTGGAATGCAGCCTCACCGGCAATCGAGGAGACCTCGCCGATCTTAAGCTGATCGATGTCTACAAGTCCTATATCAAGCACATCGATCGTTCCATAAACGAACAGTGCTTCATCGACAGAGGTAATCCTGTGAAATTTTAAATTATAGTTTTCGGCGCAGGATGTTTCAGATGCTGCTTTTTTTAAAACAGACAGGGCCTTTTCCAGAACGCAAAGATCGCCTATTACTACAGGCCTCGTTTTTTCATAGATACGCTTTACAGACAATGCTCTGATCGTAATTTCGGGTCCGATTCCTGCAGGATCTCCCATTGTAATTCCGATTATCGGTCGCATAATCCACCTCCATATATCGATCAAATCCAGATAAAATCCTGGCCCGTAGACCGGATCACTGATGAACTGAGAATAGAATAATAGTAGTTTTTATATTTGTAATTTTACTAAAACTTCCCACATGGCATTTCTGAAACAGTCTGATCATGAAAATAACATCTCAAGGACGCTCCCGCTTCTGTCTTGCAGGCAGCGGTACTAATGAATTTTCAGCGCAAATTCAAAGTGCCGGCCGCAAGCCAAAACCTTTACGATGTTATTTTTCATGATTACGACTGACCCTTTATCTTGAAGTGGGAAGTTTTTATAATTTTACTAAAAAAGCA